>Ga0099797_100880_pt1 | contig 17501 bp, 20 predicted proteins | sample Uncmet_Sort48C_1_FD_89871 | JGI IMG/M metagenome (GOLD analysis project Ga0099797, IMG submission 89871) | Marine eukaryotic communities from CALCOFI LINE 67, Pacific Ocean - C012_Sort48C_1 | ecosystem: Environmental > Aquatic > Marine > Oceanic | place: Pacific Ocean: Monterey Bay | collected...
GGCACCGGCACCGGCACCGGCACCGGCACCGACACCGGGGGCAGGGGCGGGGGCAGGGGCAGGGGCGGGGGCGGGGGCAGGGGCAGGGGCGGGGGCAGGGGCAGGGGCGGGACTGACAAGTGTTGACGGAAGGCAGCCAATGGGCAGGATCAGAACGTGGTCGTGATCCAGTGCTCCTTTGGCCAGGGCGCAGTAGATGTGCTCGCCGATGGTCACAATGAAATGCTTTTCCACTGTGGGGCTCGACAGACAGAACCAGCAATTGGCGGGAGGCTTGCGCTGCTGTTGCGTGTGATTCGCGGCGGGAATGCCCCGTGCCTCCCCCTGGAAACGCTTCACTGGAGGCTGCCCGGGGGCACCGCCTGGCGCACCGCCCCCGCCCCCGTCGTGTGGCCTCTTGGGCCCGCCCCCTCCCTGCCCCCGGGGGCCGCGCACAGGCTTCTGCCGGAAGAAGAAGGCCCCGTTTTCCTCGATCTAGCGGTAGCAAGAGCGAGACACCAGCCCCCGTACACAGCTCAGGCCCGGGCGGTGGGGGGGGGGGGGCGGCATGCATGTTCTGGTGCCGGGGTCTGGCCACGTGATGGGAGGGTGTTTTGCTTTGCTTTGGTCTGTGCTGTGGTGGTGATCCACGTGGTTCTACAGGGGGGCGGGCGGGCAGTGGTGAGGGAGGCGACACGGAATGAAGAGCGGGGCGAGGGAGCAGACGGAGCCAGGCACGTGGCCACGAGGAGGCATAGTCAAGCATACACCACATCCCAACCAACCTTCTGGCCCGGGCGGCCCATGACCCTCGAGTCGTTGTCCAGCATCTTCTGCGCGGCGCCGAGCACATTCTGGTCGAATGGAAGGTCGGTGGTTGTGGCGGTGTGACCGGCTGTGCTGATCTGCTGGGGCGCCATCCCCCTTAACGGGTCGACTGCTACAGCATAAAGCCACTTGGACTTGCGTTCATTCCCCACATCTGCAAGGCCGAGGAACCTGGTTGCGTGCGTGTTTTCTCTTGCGTTGCGATATGGAGGCCGCTCAAAGTAGTTACATTCCTGGCCCGCGAAATGGTAGCGAGGCATGAGCGTTTTGGCGGCTAGCGACACCAGGGCCGACCCCCCATCCGTTGGCCGGCCTTGCGGGGGCGTGGCTTTGGCACATATGCCTTGCGACCACTCGGACGTCAGAAGCACATCCACGCCCTTGAAGCCCTTTTGCTTGGAATGGTCAATGAGGGCCTGCAAATCCCCCGCCGTGTAGTACACCTGGCCTGCACACCGCCACCACCATCACCACCATCACCGCCACCACCATCACCACCATCACCGCCACGCCCCCGCCGTGCTGTTAGTGCAGGTCAAACGGGGCAATACCAGCACTGGCACCCCAAGTCGATGTGGTAGCGGGGGCTCACTGGGAACATGCGGTGACGCACGACGCACAGCAAAAGTCCCCGGCCCCGGCCCCGACTGCGATGGCGGGTGACACCATCCACACCCGCCACGGAAACCACGACCCTGGAAGAGCATTTATAGCGATACCGTCACCAAAAGGCCGATACATTACACACGCGTGCGTGCATATACCTGGGCGAGGCGGTGCGTTGAAGAAGCGGGGGTTGAGCGAGCCGGAGAGGTACGCAACCGAGAGCCCGTTGGCCAGCTGCAGCACGCCTCTCTGCCCGAGGAAGGTGAGGCTGTCGCAGAGGTCGCCCCCGCCCGCACATTTGGCGAAGTGGCGCGTCTGTGCAGGCAGGACAGGCCCGAGAATGTACGTCTGCAAGGGGATCTTCTCTTGCCCCGTCAGAAAGGGCTCGAGCTGGGTCCCGGTGCCGTCATGGGCGAAGAAACTGCCGGTGCAGAAGAGCGCCTCGAAGCCGCCGGGGTTTTTCTTGACCAGGGAGCGCACCCGCTTGTACAGTGCCGTGATGTCGCCGTTGACATCTCCACACACCAGGATCTTCACCATTGCTGCCGCCGCCACAGGCACAACGCACACTTACACCCGCAACCGTCCCCTTCACTCCATTCCGTCCCAAATCCCAATGGCTCCACGCATCCACACGTCCACACGGCCACACGGTACGGCACAAGCGACAGGGCAAAAGCGCAAAAGTAGTCGCCTAGAGCTGACCTAGACGCACAATGCTGAAAACACAAAAATATCTTGTGAAGGTTTTCAGTCCTCAACCCTGCTGGCTTGCTACCTCTGCCCTAGACTAGCTCTAGTAGAGGTCTATCAACCAACAACACCGCTCCATGATAGCACACACCATACTATCGGTATGTGAGAGCCAGTAGCAGCTACTGATGACGACGGTTATGACTACGATGATGATGATTAGTATCATGATGATGATTATGATGATGATGATGATGATGATGATGATGATGGTGATGATGATGATGGTGATGATGATGATGATGATGATGATGGTGGTGATGATGATGATGATGATGATGATGATGACGACGACGATGATGATGATGATGATGAACTGACGATGTGCCACTCCCACGATCACACTCCCCCTCTCCGCATTATACTCATGAGAGTTGTAGCTCAACTCCTATGTCCACTCACCATAGAGATGCAAAGCTCCATGATGATCATTATTGGACTTACCGACTAGCAACTCAACTGAAGGGGTTAAGTGGACGACTGCTTCAAAGAATAGTGATACAACCAAAACAGATGATTCTAGCTACTCGTCAACCGGCGTGGTCGTGAATTGCATCATGCGTCTTCGGTTGACTAGGTCTAGTCACATGACAAAAGGCTCGTCCACGTATAAGGGCTCCTCGACCACCTCCTCGGCCAAACAGTCCGCCGGCATCAGCCGCTCCACTTCGCTCCCTGTCTGTGAGACGCCCAGAGAAATGCGGAAGCAGACTTGAATGCTCCGCTTTTGTTGGCGCCTCTTGTTGGGCACCATTCAGTGGAGGCTATTGGTAGTAGCCCAAGCCTTACTTCAAGCGCTCGTACTAGTTGCTAGTGTTAAGTGGGTGCGTGGTGGTACTGCAGTGCTACTATTAGTAGCTACAACTGAACTAGATGTAGGTGTCTTGAAGGACGCTTGCTAGCTTGCCAGAATACTTCCGGCTCCGTTTCACTTCAAACACGCTATTCCATATGTACCCATCCGCTGACGTGCATGTCTACGGACGCCTTGAACAGCGAAAAGACCATGTTCTTTTCGTATTATGTAGCTCGATGCTTTATTCACATTGCTCTTCCATAGGTGTGCTGACAAACCTCCGCCCCACCTCTATGGCGTAGTAGGGGAGACCCCCCCCCCCCCCCCCCCCCCTCCCCCCCCCCCCTTCCGTCGTCTCTGGACCAAAGCCGCCTGGGCACCAGCTGCAAATAAAGGCCATGGAAATGCATTTACCTTCAGACAATCGAACGGCGGTGAAAATGCGTGTACTACAGGGAATTGTTTAGGGGATGGAGACATGTGGCACTCTCCCCAGGACAAAGTGGCTGATACTTCTCCCCATACCCGCCCCCACACCTCCACTCACAAACAGATTTGCATGGTTGACTATGGGAGACCTCAAATTCGTTTGGGGCTTCTCCGGGCGCGTCAGAGGTCCAAGAACACACGGCGAACAAATATTCGCACTCCGCGAGATTGCTAAGAAAACTCACCAGAGTTCACAGGCCATGTATAAGCTTTTGCTTGAACTTGACCTTGGAGCGATCGAAACTTCGGTGACAAAAATTCGATCCATAAATTTGTACATTATACCTATTTATATCAATGGAGAAAATACTTCGCGACTTCGGAACCGCTGAAATATTTACACACATATTTATAAAAGATGTAATAATCATATGTTCACATCATCCAAATGGTATTTGTAAAAAATCAATTGAAACGTCCCGGATGCACTGCGTCAGGATACGAAGTGTTGACGTGAAGGTTTCATAAAATTCAAATTTTAAATTGTCCAATGACGCACACTCAAGCTTTTGTGTGTGTGGCCTTCGATGACCTCATCTATCTATCATCAAAGAGCGTGGGCGCAGCCTCTCATCCTTACCCCATAATAAATAACATCGTTGCACATCCTTATCGTATCCGTACACACACATATATACATAACATACTTATACATGTATACCTTTGAGTCTGTTTGATTTGGTCACGATTTTGAACATATTTTCCGTTTCTTGTATCATAATGCCAGTCATCCCGACGTACGAGGGACACCGCGACTCGACGACTACGCACCCAGAAACAGGCAGGCACAAAGCACACGCAAATTGTACGTTCAATATGGGGCTCTTTCGACGAGGAGGAGTTTTGTTTCCAAACAGTCTCGTGTTCAAACGAACGGGGGAACGAGATGGCACAGCCAGTAAAGTGAGTGTGTATGCCACCTTCAATCATGGCCCCGTGGAGATCCGCTTTGAGTAGCTTGCCCCCTATCACACTGGCATTGCTGGCGCCGCCCCCCCCGTGCACGAGTGGCCCGTCATTGTTGTTAGTGGCCGTGGCCTGTCTTCGTTGTTGGTACACACAAGACGATGGAGCGACCCCACCCTCACATGCGCTGCCCTTCATCGGTTTCGATAAGGACTTTTTGGAAGCATCAAAACGTGTGAAACGCATACGAATGTACCAACCTTGAAATTGAGATTAATAAACGTATACTACATGTGTGTATAGCAATGTTTGTATGTGATGGAGACAAATATACGTATGCACATATGTGTGTATACCATAAGGTGCAAACTTTTGTCTTCTTCCTTCGTAGGCCCCCACCCGGTGGGCCATAAACATGAGGTATTACCCCAAAAATGTTTCCCTGATTGAACACTCACCTAGCCCCATCCTTCTTGAAGCCGAGCAGATCGGTGATGTACTGCGTCCACAATGAGTGTAGCGGTATATATAAATCATAGCTGTCACCACGAAACATGCATCATGCGAATATCATTCGTGTACAAAATTTCAAAAACATGCAACTCTCATCAACAAGGCATCGTTTCAGGGACACGAATGTGCCTTACCTAATATATATATATATATAAACATATAAATTATATTATATATTATATGTTTATGTATATATATATATATATATATATAAGACCGTAATCGATACATACTTGTGATGTTCTTTTGCAATTGTATGTAGTCCAAGCTCGCGTTTCTGACGTGCCGTCAGTGTCTTTGTATGGTTATCAAGAGTTCCCTAGTGATGATGATGACCATGCCAAAGAAAGGCAAAATTCGTTGTCAATGCGAGTCGCTAACTTTGCGCAATTCCTTGTCAAATGGGTATAAAGGCCAAAAAACGGTTGTGGTTTGAGACCGATTCACGATGCTGACCGCGTCTCAGCAGGCAATTGTGGTCATGCAGGAATTGGGGTTGTTCGGTCACCTTGTCGCTAGGTGTCCGTGCTTGGCTTCCAAGCATGATCGCTTTGCCTTTGACCTGCACACACGCAAACGCAATCAACAATATGTTTGTACACTCAGTAAATTCACGTCTAGGAACAAGATTGTTGTTGAGATATGCACACGAAACCATTGTACATACATATATTTATATACATGGTTCACATTTGAAACGGGAAATTCTTTATGTACATATTATGGTTGTCTATCCAGTAAGAGACGGCAAACAAAGAGATGGGATGGCACCCCGACGGCACATGCACGGGATGGGTCATCAAGTAAAGAATGATCTATCACAGCCGCCACACCTTTTGCGCGTATGCCCCCTTATCGACCTGGGCGTCCACCATTTGGCCAACAAGGTCTGGCACGTCCATCTGGCCCCCCGTGCAATGTATGGAACGTGTTCGTGTTCAGATGAGGTGCTTGTGGTCTGTGCTTCTCTGTATCTGTTTGAATGCGCATGAGTGCGGGTGTGCGTGGGGAATACACGTGGAGCGTGTACATGTTGGAAGACAGCTCGCCACCCCAACCCCTTCAGAGTCGATGAAGCGAAGCCTTAAAAGGAGCGAGTTTGTGCGGAGCGAGCGGTAAAGCGGGGGCGACAGGTTACACCTGAGCCGCAGAAGTTGACGGTGCCATGTCGACATGGCGAGGAAGCGGCCGGTACAGATCCGACTCGCACGCCACCGCCCGGCGCTTGACCCCTGGTTGAGCCAGAGGCCCGCCCCCCTCAAGGCGTTTTCCCCCCGTCCCCATGGTCAGTCGGAAGCGGAGAGGACGCAGGCAACTCCCGGCTCCCGCGCGCGCTTTCCTCGAAGTTTGAAATTTTGTTCTCGATCTTCACCGTCTCACGTCTCCCCCCACAGGCCCCACTGGACCTACCCGGTAGAACTCCTGATTCTCTTTCTGGAGCTCTGGATCTTGCGACTTGTGACAGAGCCCTGGAGCCAGGTTCCATGGCACGCTTACGACGTTGATGGTCCGCTACGGCTTCGACAAGGTCCCCATTCCGAGCTGGCTAGCCGTTGACACGACACAGAGAGACTATCACACGTCGTTGAGCTACAGGTGGCGGCATCAGCGGGTCCAACATGGCAGAACGTGCCCCTGGTGGGGGCATGTCGACAGAGTCGGCCACCCTCACTGTGAATGATCGACATCATGATGCTGCTGATGCTGATGCTGATGCTGATGCTGATGCTGCTGATGCTTATGCTGATGTTGATGCTGCTGATGCTGATGATGATGATGATGCTGATGCTGATGCTGATGCTGATGCTGATGCTGATGCTGCTGATGCTGATGCTGATGTTGATGTTGATGTTGATGCTGATGCTGCTGCTGATGCTGATGCTGATGCTGACGTTGATGTTGATGCTGATGATGCTGATGCTGATTATTACAATGGTAGTGGTAGGCGTGATGGTGGTGGTGATGATGATGATGATTATGATGATGATAATGACGATGGCGAAGTGCAAGGTGGTGATTATTATGGTGAAGAGGACGATGATGATGATGTATATGGAGACAGGCGGTGTAGAGAAAGAGACGAAAATGATGTGTTGAGTGGCACCATTGAAAGCGATGATGATAATGGCGAGGAAGACTACGCGAAGGATACCGTCAATGACACACATTATGGTGATGATTGTGAAGTGAGTGATGATATAGTGGAATTGGATGATACGCCACCGGAGAACGAGCTGCCGCAACATGATGATGAGCCCTCTAGCGTTAGCGACGATGACCGACGCCAAAGTCACAAACGAATCTTTCCCATAATTGCAACATTTGCCGGAGAAACTCGGACGATTTTCGACTACGCGAAATCCACGGACATGGTGAGCCCTTTCCCCCTGTGTGCCATCGGCCCCTCACCCCCCCCCCCCCCTCCGGCAGTGCCTTGGAGTGCTACCGTCCTGCAACGAACTTCTAAAATACAACAAAACCGCTTTTGAACCGTGGCCGGCTTTTGTGGGTCGTGTTCGCACATTGCCGACACGATCTTGGTGGGGGGACTCGGGGGGGGACCGGGGGGGGGGGAGGGTGATCACGAAGGGAGATAACATGTTTGAGTTCACTGATCATCTGAAGGTGAAGTAATGAAAGAGCCACACCACTTCTCCATTGCAGAGAGTATATTTATTCACTCTCCCTGTCAGACGGGATGCTTGTTTCTTTGAGAAGTCACACTTGTTCATCCCGAAGCTTTACATAATTTCAAATGGTTTTTGGTTCAAAGTCTTCCCATAAATAAATTATTTTAAAATTCTAATATATATATGTATATGTATATATATGTGTATAATACTAAAACATGCAAACAAAACAGACTGTATTTGACATCGATTATAACACACAAGTCGTACTGGTTCTGGAAGACCTCGGACTTGACCTTTGCGAGTTTGCACACTTCAATGACGAGAATCTTGATTCAGTCGTGAAGGTGAGTGGGGTCGCCTCCCGCACCCTGTAAAGAAAATCCTGGGATGCACAGAGAAAAATACCCGCGTAAAGAGAAAGACAATCAGTTGGTGTGTAGGTGCGGGTGTGGGTGTGAGTGAGTGAATGAGAGCGAGTGAACAAACCAGCTGGTACAATGAGGACTTGGTGTAGGCTTGAGGAACGGTGGTATTTTTTGAGCCCGGGTGGTCAGTATTCTCTCTCTCTCTCTCTCTATATATATATATTTCTCTCTCTCGATGTCCCTGTCCCTGTCCCTGTCTACTTGTCTGTCCGTCTGTGCTTGTCTGTCTGTCCGTCTGTCTGTTGTTACATATGAAAAGATAAAAAGGCAGTGTGCTACGGAGGAGATAGCAGTGCCTACGTAGTTGGCCACGATTTTATTAAAAGAAATAGTGCCTATTCCTTGTCTCATTGTCTGCCACATTGAAGAATAAGTTGGTCAATTTCGAGTGCGTGGCTGTGTAGAATTGTTGAATTACTCAATAGCAAATACAAACTGAAGACACTCCTTCCGCCTTTTTTGAAAAACAATTTGCTTTTCTAATACCTCACTTAGTACTCGAAGATGGAAAATCTTTCACAGATAAATATTGTCATCGAAGTTGACGAAAGGTGATGTCTGGGTGATCAAACCTCTCTCGTCCGCATTCATATTTTTTCGGAGAGCTTTTTTTGTTGTCCTATCCCCATTTTGGAAGAGCTACTTTTTCTTTGCTGCATCTCTTGTGTGCCGTGACTTGTCAATGAAGTGAAAATGAAACGTCGTTACATCTCTACTTTCTACGTCTATTTCTGATACATGTACATACATGCTTTCTCATCAACTTTTAAACTTAAGAGGCATGTTCACCTCCCATTTCCCAATGTCTCCCAATGTGTATGATTGTGCCGGGCCAATTGTAAAGTGCAATGCAACTACTAGAGTTGCGGAAGCGCTTGGATGCTACACCAAACACGAACTCTCACGCACACGCCGCCTCTATTGGTGATGGACTTCGTGATGATGACGATGATGATGAAGAAGATGGAGATGTCCCTCCGCTTCGAGGTACACATTGCAATCGTACCCGTCACACTCTCTCCACCCACACCCTCGTTGTCCACCATTCCATCTTTGCACCTCTTTGATGTTTGTCCTAACAATGCCCCCCCAACCCCTTGTTACCCTCATGCAAAGGGGGTTTGAGGGGGGGCATCGGAACGGAAGACAAGGGCACACACACACGGCCCGTGCCAGCCGTATCGCCACCACTGACAGAGGAAGAGCGGGCAGCCTTGGCCAGGAAGCGAGTCTTCAATGAACTCATGGAGAGCGATGATGACGGCCTGGCGGGGGATGCCAAGCGATACATGAAAGCCGTCAGCAGAAAGAGCATGTAGATGGCGTGTATGCGGCACACAAGAACACGGCTTGGTCCACCACTGGCAGGCGGTGCTGCAAAGCAAAGCGAGACACGACGTGCCGCCACTAGAAAGAGAGCTTGGCGATGCCTCACAACCTGCGACGCACATTTGACATGTTGTTCAATGTATAAATTTCTAGAATCTGACAAGATGGTAAATGAGGGCGGTGGTCGGGAGTGTTTTGTCGAAGAAATGACCAAGAATCTTGAGTTGGATTCACTATCACATGCGCGGGGTGCCCAAGCATTGCAAATGTCCAACTTTGTTGCCCTTTATAATGGTTCTAACGGAAGCTATGAAGTGCATCAAATGTGACTTGATAGGTCACCAGCCCGGTGCTTGTGTGACATACCCGCGACGGAATGGACAGAGCCTGTGGAACCATGGCGGCATACGATGTGTCACAACGGCATATGCTCCGTGGGAGTGACAAAGAGTAAGACTCGCACGTGAGGGGGGTAACTTGTATTTCCTTCCCTCCTAAAGGCACCGGGCCGCACGCACGCCGACACCCCCACCATGCCGCTCATGGGCGTCGCACAAGCCGACATGGATATCAATGGAACGTAGGCTGGCACCTCACCCGTCTACGCTTGGCATCCACTCACGGCCGCGTATTCAGGTTGCTCCAAACTTGTTGCGTGGCAACCCCAAAAGGTTGAGAGCTACAGTTGGAGATGCCTCAAGCATGTCCATGCCACGGTACTAGCTGTCGACGTATGCAATCCAATGACCGACTCCCCCCTGCCTTTGACGTTCCCGCCAAGGCTGATAACCAGCATGCCCCCGGCCGCCACATCGAGCAACCGCCACATCAAAAGGCTGCACTGGCGGACCACGACAAGCAGGACACGGCGCACCCCGCCGGCGAGGGCTTCACAGAAGCCGCACCGGGGGGGTGCCTTTCTCCGCGTGGACTGGCAAGCGCTCACGTGCGGTCACCAAACAGCCTTGGCAGCGTCAGCGGTTGCAGAATATCCATACCGGGGCCACGCTTGCCGAGCCTCCCACTGCCACTCGCCCACTGCCACGAGTGAGGGTGTGCCACCGCTCGGCGAGGCCCTCGGCTGTGTCTGCCCCACTCCAGCGTGTGGGGGGGGGGGGGATGGACCAGGCAATAAACCAATGTGTGACAATGCGTGACAATGCGTGACAATGCGTGACAATGCGCGAGTGCCCGACGCCGTTACTTTGGTAACCGGGGCGAGATGGAGGAGGGGCAGACGCTCTCACACCCGGCGCAAGCTCTATGGCTCCATCACCTCATCAACCCCCCCCCCCCCCCCCTCCTCCCCACACAGACTGGATGGTACCAGCGTCAGCGGCAACTGTAGATTGCGGCACAGCACCAAGCTCATTGCTATGAAAGGAACGAAGCGCAGTTGCAACCTCCATCTGCCACAGCACTTTCCAAGGTGGCTGCTCCTTGGGCCCGGTCCACCCCCCCCCGGAGCATTTCTACGCTTCGTCACATGTCCCCTGTTTTCGCTCCACACCCAAGACCCTCACGCCACAGAGTTCTGAATAAAGCAGCAACGATCCTTTCCTTGTGGGACTTTGTAGTTTTTACGTGTCGACCAGCAACATCTACGAAGAAAGTGGGTTACAAAGTACAAGGGCTTTGCCGTCGGTGTCCTCCAACTCTTGTGAGAGTGTGGCGTGCAAAGCCTCGGAGGGGCTACCAGAACCATTACCACAACGGCCGCTCCTTCATCGCCACGTCTTGGGGACACACTTTGCCAGTCAGCACTGCCACCAGGCATACCCAATACATGCACGAGATTTCTTGATATCAGGTCATGCTCAAAAGATGATTCCGATGGTAAAAAAAATCAATATTATGGCACTCTTTTAAATGCCTTCTTTGGGGATTGGGGGGTTTGGGGCAGTGCCGAGACGAATTCACATTCAACCAAAAGTTTCTCACTGACCGACCTTGATCTTGAAAGCTTTTGTTGGACTTCAGCTCGCTGGCGAAAGAGCGCATTTTTCCTTTGTACCCAGACCGGTCGAACTCGAACTGCTGAAAGATGGCCAACTCGAAAGAGTTTGTAATTTCCTGATCGATGCATTTGTCCTGAACAAAAATTGGAGCGACGGGGTGTTACCTTGTATGCTTTTAACTAAAGCGCTGGACCATCAGTGGTGGAAACAAAAAAGATGCACTAAAAATATATATATATATATTTGTGTGTCTGTGTGCGTGTATGTGTGTGTGTATGTGTGTGTGTGTGTGACTGACTCTTCCTGGTCAGGTAAGAACCTTACTTTGACATACTTGAAAAGAATATTTTGAACTTTAATTCTGTGATCCTCGATTTTTTTTGAGTGTGCAACCTATGCCACAATTTTCAGGGCAGTTTTGTGTTTCAAATACATGCTCCAAGGTGACATGACCAATTGCAATGATAACCATATTCAATCTGATGGAGGAAATATAGCTGGACTGGAATCGGAGCGAACCAAGCTATCTTCATTATTTCAAAAGTGTGGACAATCAAAGAGAAAAATGACAGCATCGCACCAAAATACTTCTTTTTGAAGTACTCGCGATAAGAGAATGTAATAGAGGCTTTTACCATTATCTTTGGACGCGGGGCCTTCTCCACTGCTATGCGTTCTGCAATGGCATCGACCAGACTGTATCGCAAACATTCGCCCGCGAAAAACAACAATAATTGATTGGCATATTGGCATCCAGAAATTTTCCTCGAGAAACACATATTTTCAACACATTAAGTAACTTTATATAACATAACATACACATACACATATACAGTCACGCATACATAGAATAACACAGATTTATAATATACGTACATAGAGGGAAACCTCACCTACACCCATATACACACAAATATTATGACACGCACAAACAAACACAACCACAACCATAGACGAATTTTTTAAGCAAGGGGAAACCACCCACATTTCATACATGCACATATACACCCTAGAAACAAATTTGTATGATCCGTAATGTATCGAACCTTTGGGCTTTGGATTGAATTGCATCTGAGGGATGTGAGTTGATAAGTGCATGCAGACACATGTCAAACTTTGTCCGCTCTAAGACTTCTCTTGTAAAGTAGATGCGCCTAGCCTCTTCTAATGCATCAAGGATATTTCCCTCAGTGGATATTGGATCTTCAAAAAGAGCGACCATTCGTATGACATCGTCTAAATTGGTTACCCTAACATGCAAGAAATAATTACATAAATACATATAATCAGTACCACGATGAAATTGAACGCCATGCACTATACATTCATCCACTCATAACTTAACTTCATGCAATAAACCCTTTTATGATGATTTACATATACATTTTGACATATGAGTATGTATGTATTGTGCACACGTGGGATCCGTGCTTCTCTACATTCACCTTTTACAATCATCAATAGTGATCTGAAGCTGCTTCTTCGCCTTGGGACGTTTCTGGCGTGTGTCATCTTTCACTTTCCGTGTAATTTTCACGAATTTGTCAATGGCCGTCAACTTTTGGGATTTGGTGAGCCCTGTCATTATTATCAACACAGAAGCACAGAAAGCAAGAGGAAGGGGTCCACCGCTCAAACTTCCTGAGCGCCTTTGCAGCCCCCCATTCGAGGGTGGTGTTCAAGACCTCGCGGACGTCTAATCGTCTAATTGCCCCTTCTGTTTGACGGGAGACTTGGTTCGGAGGTTGTGCCGGTTCGGAACCACAAGTACCACAAGTACCACAAGGAAAATTTCGCGCGCTTTTTCGGATTTCAGCTTTTCTTTCAAGGGTTAAATTTAATAGTCAAGTCTTGTGTTGTCGATGTCGCTCCGAACTTCTGTGAGCTTAAGCCTCGAGCGCCCCATCCCTTGCCGTGTGTGCGGCCCAGTCCGCTTCTTCGTTCGTGTCTGGTCTCGACGACGACTAGTCGAGCTAGAGAGATGTGGGTTCTTGATGATTATACAACAAAGCTACTTACATAAATAAATGGACAGTAAAAACAAGCCAGAAGGTGGATTGGTCGCACCTGACCAATGAGATTGTTTTGCGAGGGCATTGTGGAAGACGGGCAGCACGACTTCGAGGACTGTGCCCATCTCGATCACACACCAGCCCCCCCACCAGAGGCACCTCAACGCTACAACTATCATACACACCACCAACCATGATACTCCCTGATGATAGTTAAGTGTATAATAATATCTTTTAAAGTAGACCAACTAGCTTTTTGAAAGTTTTATTGTGTTACCAGTAACGAGCCCTTATGTTTCTACAGCTAGCGGGCTCTCAATGCTAGGTCTACTAACAAAATTCTAGCTAGCTCTAGAGCATAGATACTGATGGCTCTATCCAGCCACAGTTCGCCACTAGCCAGGCCGCTACTCGCTTACTTTGACATCTACAGAGGTACCGGAGGGTGATGTGGCACAGCCAGGGTCTATTCTAGAGAGCCACGGGAGCGTTCGGAGCATAAAGTGACTTTCAAGACTTTGGTGGTGGTTGTGATTGTGTCCGCCGACTGACCCAGCGTTCACAAAGCTTCGTTTCGGGTTATTGCTTTTCACGTGGACTGTACATAGGCAAACACACACCCATCGTTGACAAAGCTTTTTGTTGTTGAATTTCTCGCTGTTGCAGAAACATCGTTTAAAAAGCTTGGCTTCGCTTTCTCCCCGTATACTTACTATCTTTAGCGACCTGCAGTATTTCCCGATGTTGTTTATATGTCATACACGCACAAAGAAATATTGTGCATCAACCAAAGGGGGTTTGTCTGTAAGTATGGAGTGTTATTGTTTGCGTATGTGCGTGTTCAGGGGTATTTGCTGCCACCCGACCACAACATCATGTCTTTGAAAACCCCATACAATTCGTCTCTCATTTGTAAATGATTGCGTGCAGATTCCCGCAAACCCCCAGCCAGAAGCGTAGCCATTCCCTGTGGCCTTGTCTCACCTCTTTGCCCTGGCGGCGGTGCCTCTCCTTCTTCGCCCTGACCCACGCCGTGCGGTTCACGTGGCTTCCCTTGCGCCTCTTGTCTTTGCCCCGTGTCGCATCCACAAACTGCGCAGTTTCAGGCCTGAACGGTGCCCCACAGGCGGGTTGTTGGTGTTTTACATTTGTTCCCATTAGTTTTCCAAGGTTTTTTGAGATGGGCAGGCAAGTACGGAAAGGCTCAACAAACGCATTCGAAGGGCAGCGTGCGGGCGCCGGGCGCGGCCCAGGGTCTGGGGGCGAGGGACGCGTCTTGCACGAGCGCGCGTGCCCAGGCGGGACAAACCTCCGGTGCTCGTTGCCAGTAAGGCCGGCAGGAACCGCCTGGTTTACAATGCCAGCAAAAAGGCACATGAAATTCCTGAAAGGATGGACGCCCCCCCCCCCCACCCACCCCAGTGTTGACAGGGATTTATTTTAGCGCGGATGTCCCAGTGTTCACAGGGACTTTAGTGTGGATTCCCTCCTAGCAATGGCGCCGGAGCCTCTCCGCCCCTCCACCGCATGCGTATTTGGACAATGAGAGAGCGAGAGCGAGTGTAAATGTGAGTGGGACGCTTTCCCGACCGAACATTTGTCCGTTTCCCTGGTGATAGCACGCAAGCAACGTCACCCCACCATACACACCAACATTCCGGTCCTGCCCGTACAGTACGTCACACTAATATGTATGAAAAGACGCAAGGGGGGGGGGGGGGGGGGGGTACTTTTTCGCACGAGTGCTCTCGGGATAGTCGACGACAAGACCGCCGGTGAATCCCGACCGCATGGCGGCATGTGTCAGGAGGTCGATCTGCTGGGGGGTTTCCGGGTAGAACTGCAGCACCACACGAGCACCCCTGTACATGAGGTCACCCGCACGCACACACACAAACGCAGACAAAAGAGGGAAACACGTACACACACACACAACCATATATATATATATAACCGATGGGATGGGGTGGAGGTTAGGAACGATCAAGAGAGGTTAAGTTGGTTATGAGCTACCACACACATGCATACCTTCCCTATACAGATCCAGAAGTACACATGTGCACACACAAACACAAAATATATACATATACATTTTATGTGCACACTGACATACACCGCAGGTACATACACATACACCCACACTCACCCTAAGGCACACATATACACCCACACCCACCCACATACACACACATACATGCATACATTCATACATACACACCAACACCCACACACCCACATACATACACATACATTCATACATTCATACATACACACCAACACCCCCACCCACCCACACATAAATACATAAAATGTACACACACAATATACCCACACACACTTATATAAATACACACATAAATACTCATACAGGTACTCATACACGCACTCATGCACACACAAAAATGTACATACACACACAAATACTCATCAACCCATCCACACATATATATATATATATACATACATACCCATGCATCCCTAATATGAAGGTGGGAAGTACCGGACACAAAGCGACGACACAGCACGTGCGTGGGCCGTGCCAATGGAGGGTGAACCGTTATGACTGCCGATGAATACATCGCACACACCAACCACAACAAGCACGGGTGTCACCCCACCACGGGGAAAGCCGCAAGTGGGTTGCGAATGTGGAAAGGGGGGTTATGTGTGGTCATTTGATGTGTCCCACCTGGACATGGCGGTGTAGAGAGTGTCAAAGAAGCGCCGGATACGCTTTCTCGGATTATGCCATTTCTTGTCCGCCTGAAGGAGCCATTGCACTGCAGACACGCTTATGGCCCCGTCAAATGTTCCCGGGCGAAACCCAAAGCCATCCCCCATGTCATGATGCACGAGGGATCCGCTACACTCTCGTTCTCGGGCGACATCCAGCATGTCACCACTGATGTCCATGCCAACCCATTCGTGCCCGCTCTCGGTCAATACTTCCCCACTCAGACCCGACCCGCACCCGATGTCGAGGATGAAGGAGGGCTGGTCCTTCGGGAGATTCATAAGTTCCACCGCCCTTTCCGCCATCTGTGTTTGGATATCGATAATCCGCGAGTTCTGTGTGTACTTGAAGGCTTCTTCTGCATTGTAATACGCCTCCGCCGGACCACTGTGTTCTGGGCGCGACATGGTGGCTCAACGTCACAAGTACACCTCTACCGCCACCTCTCGCTTACATTCGCGCAACAAGCTGTGTCCGGATGTTGACTGGATGTGCTTTCTGGGTGCCAGGGTGCACGCTAGACCTTATCAGACCTATCAGACCTATCAGACTTTCCCTCTCTAAGAGCTCTAGAGAGACCTATACGGCTTACCGAGAAAAGCGCGTGGGGGGCGCGCGAGTGAGGCGAGAGAAAAAAGGTGGTGGAAAAAAGTAACCACGGCCCATCCAAAATGAAATTACTTTTTGGGGTATTTCCAGCATTTTGATTGGTCCGTTGGCATCTCGACTGTGCGCTCGACTGTTCCGTGCGTGCGTCCGTGCGTCCACAGACGGATTTTGATTGGCTATTTGGGGTTTTTTCCCCTCAATATTACGTACGGACGTACGGATGCTCATGTACCACAGAGGGAGTTTATACGGGATTTGTGGGCCGGAGGCCCGGAGGGGTTCTGACGTGAGGAGAAAGTAATGCAGCCCCGGACCCTCGACTTGTTCCTTGGTTTGTTTTTTTGAAATTTTTTTCCTCTACTTTTCGTACGTACGTACGGACGTACGGATGATTACATACCCATGTATCTTTTTTCCTCTCATTTACGTACGGACGTACGGATGATCACAGTCCCAGTATCGGGAAAAAATTGCCTTGGCCACGGAAAAAAGTAAACAAAAACATAAAAATTTTATTATTAGATCTTAGCGCGGGCTTTTTTCCCAAAATGTTTTTTCCCTCTATCAACAAGTTCTACAGCGCTCTACCCTGGTACAGCTCTACAAACTTCTACACGGACGAACATAACGTCGCCACAACACACACACACATCACTTTTGCGTCACACACATGCATAACACACATCTGCATTCGCCTGTGACGTGTATATAAGTATGTATATGTATATATATATATATATATATATAACACATCACTTTTGCGTAACACACATGCATAACACACATCTGCATTCGCCTGTGACACCCCGCGGTGTTCACAATGTAGTACGTGTGGCTGACACAACTCCCATCGACTCTGGGACGTTGTTGTCGCCTGCTGGAGCCCCTGTAAAAGGGTTGAGGACACGACTGGCACATGAGGTATGTGTGT
>Ga0099797_100881_pt1 | contig 17501 bp, 20 predicted proteins | sample Uncmet_Sort48C_1_FD_89871 | JGI IMG/M metagenome (GOLD analysis project Ga0099797, IMG submission 89871) | Marine eukaryotic communities from CALCOFI LINE 67, Pacific Ocean - C012_Sort48C_1 | ecosystem: Environmental > Aquatic > Marine > Oceanic | place: Pacific Ocean: Monterey Bay | collected...
TCTGCGTCGACATTCTTCACGAGGCCGGTGTGCCTATGGATCACATGCTGCCTGCCATTGAGGCTAGCCATGGTGAGTCGCCGTTGGACTTGCCGTCTTCCCCACCCACGGGTGGCGACGAGGCACATGTGGAGATTGAGCCGTTGCATCTCTCGCAAGTCGACCTTGCCGAACCTCACGTTCCGGCGTCGCCTGCTGACATGAGTCGACCAGCGACACCTGCGGTTTTTCCGAATCCCATCGTGGACATTGAGCATTTGGTTCTGCATTCGCAACCGGCTCCCCCGGCGCCTCCATCTCCGCATCACACCCGCTCCGGTGAAACGTTCAACACCACCGCTAGCAAAGTGGATGTTGTGAACCGCGGTGATTCTTCTGGCACCCCGCGTTGTGATGATCTGGCGCATCTTCGCTCGATTCGTGCTTTCAAAACCGCATCAGAAATTCCTCTGACTAAAGCCTTTGTTGGCGAAAATCAGGAGGCTTTCCGCGTGGCTCTCGCCAAGGAGCAAGAGTCCCTCAAGCGTGTTTTGTGCGAAGTGTTGCCAGCCGACGAAGCTACTCGATAGCTGTGAAAACTGCATGCGGCGCTCGATACATTGCCACCATCAAGCGCAATGGGACTTGTAAGATCCGAGGGGTGGAGCAAGGCTGTTTTGAGGATCCAACCTTAGATGGTACGGATTTCAATTACTACGCCCATGTGAGCAAGTTTGTGACCATAAGGATGGCCCTCTTCCGCAAAGATAGGCACATCCGCACCATTGCCACTATCGACATCAGCACCGCCTTTTTGCAATCGCATCGATACAAACCCCATGAGCCGAGACGATATGTGAAGTTCAAAGATCCGGTCCTCAAAGAATGGCGCTACTACTACCTTCTTGGACCCATCTATGGCCAACGGTCAGCCCCCATTAGATGGGAAGACACTATCGCCGGTTGGTTAGTGAACGACATGAAATTTGACCGTGGAGAAAACGAACCATGTGTGTACTACAACAGTGTGAGGGACATCTTGATCATCATCTATGTAGATGATCTCCTCATGGATGGTGCTATGAAAAACATTGAGTGGTTCATCACAAAACTCCGCGGCCGCTTCGAATGCAAAGATCCGGAATTCTTGACACTAGACAACATGATTGACTATGTTGGGATGAACATCACCTTGGATTCAGCACGCATCTCCATCGACATGACCGAATACGCCACTAAGATTGTGGGCCGCATGGAAGCACGTTTTGGCGAGCTGAGATATGCATCAGTGCCCATCAACAAGGCTATCACTGATCTATCTTCAATCAGCAAAGAAGATGAAACTTTCTTCCGATCCATTTTGGGCGCCATTGGCTGGCTGGTCAACACCATCCGGATAGACCTCGCCTATGCTTTCTCTAGGATTGCTCAACACATGGCTAAACCAAACCAAGGTGCTTTGGATGCTCTTCAATACTTGGGCAGATACATCGCTGGCACAACCAATCTCACACTGTCAGCACCTGTCAAGTCTGAGTCCAACACTTGGACATTTTACACTGACTCCGATTGGGTTGGGAATCGAGAAGAACAAAACAAGTGCAGATCTCAATTGGGATTTCTAGCAATGCTAAATGATGCCCCGGTGATTTGGAAATCAACCACAATGATCCGGCAACATCCGCATGAAAGCATGGACACCTCAGGCATCATGCCACTTGCTCTGTCTGTGGGAGAGGTTGAAACCTATGCGGCAACCGCCGGCATCATGGAGTTCATGAGCGTTTCGTACATCAGTAGTGAAGCGCATCTTGAAGATTTCCCACAACCCATGATCATCAACATGGACAGCACTGTAGCAGAATCCTTCATGAAGAACTCTTGCCTGAAGACCAAAATGAAGCACATTGATGTGCGTCAAACTTGGGTCCGAACCATCCGAGACGCGTCTATTGCGGTTCCACGCCACATCAAAAGTGAGGAAAATCTCGCGGACATCTTCACCAAGATTCTTCTCAAAATTGCGTTTGTCCGCATCCGGGACAAGCTCATGTGCTCTACCATCAACCACTAAAAGATTTCTATCTCTGCAGAATTTTTCTACATTTGTGTCTGCATTGTGCTCAAGCCGAGGGGCGGTGCCCGATTTATTCGGACCTGCTGGACTGCATCATAAATCGATATTGCGGCCTTTCGCTCATGCAGGGAGCTCGGGCTCCTGCCTATTCCTCATTGAAAGTGCGCACCACATTGCGCAATCCAACTGGCATTGAAATGAGCATGAGATAAGAAAATAATCATTTTGTTAGCCGTTCAGTTTTAAGTTATTTTTAGATAACGGCAAGTAGAGGAGTATTTAGTCGCAGTCCAGGTCCACAAACGGATCTTTTCTTACGTACACTCATTTCCCACCTTTGGCGCGCCTGGGCACTTTTGTCGCGCGCCTGCCTAACTCCAACAGAGTGACCCCGCCGTTTGCGCCGTTCAGCGTGGCCGGTTATATTAGCGCCTGGGCAGGGGCGCTCACCCAAAATAAGCACGATACAAACATGGCAGCGGCGAGTGTCAAGATCTTCGACATCAGCGACGTCGAACCCGTGTCGAACACAGGTTGCTTTTTTTTTTTTTTGAGTCTCGGCTTTATTAACGGGGTGTCGCTACCCAAACTGCGAATTAACTCACGCTACTTCGTAACTACGGCATGCGAACTGCGGCCCGGCTAGCTAGTCGACTACCAACTAGCCTGCGCTACCACAACCACGGTCCGACTGACTGCTTCACTTCTGCTCTTCAAAGAAAACTGCAACTTCAACTTTTTGCGCAGCTTCCTCCAGGCTTCCGCAAGGCCACCTCCGCCTCCTCTTTGCGAAGCCCCCTAGCCCCCTCCTCCCCCCCGGCGCACGAGGCGCCAACCCCCCAAACCCCCCCAGTGCCGCCACCCTGGGAGGTGGAAAGTCATCTGGGTGCAGGTGCAGGGTGGGGAATTGGCGGCAACAAAACTGGACAAAACTTAAATTTGCGGCGATCACCAATGCTTACAATAGCTCCACATGTATCTCTTCGTGCCCACGTCTTTTGATAGGCTTGCACCTTTGCGTCTTTGAGGTCGCTTGGTTTAGCAACTGTCCGAATTCAGGCCACATTTGGGCTGAATTCTGCAACTGCGCCTTCTCACATTTGGGCGGATAGGGCCAAAGTGCAGCCTGGCCTCCTGCAAACAGGCAGCCACCCTGCTGGCACCCTGCTGGCACCCTGCTGGCAGCTGCAGATAGCATCCAGATGGGGGCTAGATTGTTCATATGTGCAATATTTAAGTTTGATTATGATTAAGGGGATAAAGCAAAAGTAGTGCAGTTGTAATTAGGGATTATTAATGCAATCTCAAGTATAAGTACCCTATTCAACTGCCAACACGACACTCAAATTCCCAAGAAGTGTTGCAATCTATGGCACAAAAGTAAGTTCTCATACTACTCATGCTCTTATTTAAACTTCTACACCCTTCTACACTTCGGTTATCGGCCTATCTCCCACGGCCAAGGCTTGCCTCTTGCCTAATCGCAAAGGTTAAGAGCCCCTACATTCGACAAGGCAAGAAAACAACAAGAAAACTCACCCTCGCACATCTTCCAAGGCAACTCGACACCTTCGGGACACTCGACGACATCGCCAAAGAGGACTTCGACATCTTCGAGACGCGGAGTGAGGCCACCGGCGAAACTCACGCCGACCACCTCCGCAAAGCACAGTTCGACGCAGCGGTAGACGACTTGAAGTGCCTTGTGTCGGACAAGCACGAAAGGCTCTACGGCACCCTTCGTCGTCACCGCGAAGACATCATCCAACAGCTGCAAAAGTGGTTACATCAGGCAAAGCTTGATTACCGACACGATCTTCGACGCGAACTGAGCACTTTGCGAGGCTTCGTTTCGCGCGATATTGCAATGTCTGAGAGGCGCCTCGTGAACGACCTCAAAGGCTCTATCGAACTCCCAAAGGGAGTTGAAACTTCGCTCGACGAGGTTGCTGAACGCGCCGTACGCATATAGCATCCAGCGACGCCGTGAACGACACGTTGAGGCAAGCAGTGGCTGCAGCGCGAGCCTTGGACTCGCCAAAGAAGCCGATTCCAGAAAAGACTGCTGCAGGAGAAGAACCCAAGAAACAAGTGGTGAAGACTGCAGTCGACCAAGACGTGGCCGAAGCTCGACGTGATACCAAGTAGTGTCTTTCGACACCAACATCTACCGAGGCCTCCACTGACCTCGCCATAGAGCTCTTTGGCGAACCTCTACAGCTCGCGGACAACGAGCCGCTTCTTTTCGTGCCTCCAGGTAAATCGAAGGCACCCAAGGTCTCCCCTCTCGTGGAAAAGGGGACTCTCGACTCGGAGCTCGCTCAAGTTGCTCTAAAGATCTACATCGAGGACAAGGACAACTTCGACCTCTCCAAATACACCCGAGCCTTCTTTGTGAGGGCACTCAAACTTCAAGGTCCCCTCATTGCTGAGTTTGACCTCACTCCTACGGCCTTCGACACTCAACAAGTCTCGAAGAAAGCCAAAGCTCTCATTTCAAAGTTTTCATCGAAGGTGACTTGCACCATCAAAAGGAGGAAGGAAGCTCGAGAGGAGAAAGCGAAGGGTAAGTAGCCTACTAAGGTAGCTAAGCTACAAATCGACACAAGGAAACAAGGAAAATAGGGTAACTTGTCTTTAGTTTGGTGTGACATAAACACAAGCCACCCAGACAAGGCCGAGTGCCCCCCCCTCTGCCTTCGGCCTTCTGCGAAAGAAAGCCCACGCAAGCCGCAAAGAAAAACACAGCGGCCAAATCAGCAAATAAACACACAGCCAGTGTGTGAAACCCCATAATCAACTGAGCGTCGTACTGCAGAAGCAGCACGACAGCCGACAAATCCACAAGGCCGCTAAATCCGCGCGGGCCTCATCTGCGCTTTTGAGAAACAAGCGGAACTCCGAACCGCCCAGCCACGCAAACCGCGGCAATAAAAAAAAGTCAAAAACAGCCAAAACAGCCAAAACCTCAAAAACAGCGCAACAAGCGACGTTAACCGGCCAGTGAGCCGACACATCCACAAAGCCGCGAACTCCGAGCGGGCCTGATTTGCGCTTTCGGCGCACAAGCGGAACTCCGAACCGCCCAACTGCGGCACCCGCGGCAGCTTTTGGATTTTAGGATTCGCGAGCTTTTGTCACTCGTCACTCGCGCCCGACAAAACTCCTAAAGTCACCTGAGCTCGTAGAGTAGAATGAGTTAAATGCCTGCAGTCAGGCAGTCAAGCAAATGACATAAAAATGAAAAGCAACAATGCCCAATTTACCATCAACTCTTGTTGCTTTCCAACGACGACGACGACGACGACGCTATTTTAATTGCAATTGCCGTTCAAAGGTGAACGGCCAGGACCGCACCGTGGGCGCCTGCAAGTGAGTCAAAATTGAGAAAAACTAAAAAACCGAGACAAGTTGGCTCAAAACCAGCATCCAAAAAAATCGACGCCTGCGGCGTGCCAAAAGTAACACAAAAGTACCGACGCCTGCGGCGGGCTGAGAATGCCTATCTCCATGGATCTCCATGGCATTCATGGGATTTGTGCTCATTTTGCATCTCAAGACTAACTGAATTAACCACAAAGCTTTTGCCACATTTCACAGTTGTTCTAGTGAGCGCTTTTGGAGGCATTTGATGATGGCCGAACCAGGGTACCCAAAAACAGCAAAACAGCACAAACAGCAAAACCTGCAAGCGACGTTAACTGGCCAGTGAGTCGGTAAATCCACAAGGCCACGAAATCCGAGCGGACCTCGTTTGCGAACTCGAAGAACAAGCGGAACTCCGAGCCGCCCAGCTCCGCAACTCGCGGTAGCACAAAAACAGCACAAACAGCACAAAAACAGCTAAAACCTCAAAACCGGCAAGCGACGTTAACTGGCCAGTGAGCCGGCAAATCCACAAGGCCGCGCAATCCGAGCGGGCCTCGTTTGCGGACTCAAGGAACAAGCGGAACTCCGAGCCGCCCGGCTCCGCAACCCGCGGGAGCACACAAACAGCAAAAACAGCACAAAAACAGCCGAAACCTCAAAAACAGCGCAAACAGCACAAACCGCAAGCTGCGCTAGCTGGCCAGTGGGCCGTCACAACCGCGACACCGCACACTCCAAGTGGGCTTCATCGGCGCGCTCGAGCAACAAGCCGATGGTCATTTTAGTGATTTTTTGCCTATCGCCTACGGCAACACAGCCGTTGAACATGAAAAATCGAATTTGGACCGGAAAATATTGGGATTGAGCTTCTGAAAACAAAAACTGCGTGAAAGCTTGTGGAATTTGTGACCCAACAAAACTTGTTTGAGCTTCATCCGAGCATTTTTGAAGGTTCTATGACAATTTCATCACTTTGGCACATTCTCGCAATTATGCAGACAAGCGAAACATCACTGAAATGACCATAGAATCTTCAGAAATGGTCGGATTTCACTTTTAAAAAAAGGAAAAGAAAGTTCAGCTCGACCCTGATCGAATGAGCTATAGTTATTCAGGGGGGTAAATTGAATGTTTTCAGGTCAAAAATTGACATTTGTGTCAAATTCTGGCTTCCCAGCTGCAGACATGACGCAAACCCTAACCCTAACCCTAAATGTCTCAAGAACCAGATTTTTCCTGGGCAAACTGCGCCGGTTTGGGGGTTATCTTGCCACAATAAGCCAGCACAAGAAGTTTCATGAAATTCCCACCGGTGGGGTGCGAGAAAAGATGAGTTGCCTGCAATGACCCGCTTCAACGAATGCCACGACTGTGGCTGCCCTGGCCTGCTTCATCTTCATCACTCTGAACATGGCTTCCTTCAACCTTTGCTTTCCTTCTTGTCCCGGGGTCCAGACCAGCCACGCGCATTGCCTCGGCCCCCAAAAGCCCTCCGCCACGTTGAGCACCTTGTCCAGGAAGCTGCCCTTCGCGTGCGCTACCATCGACCCAAAACTCATCCCCCATTTAGTTAGTTGACCCATGTGCCCGATCCTAACCTTAAACATTTGCGCCGCCATGGAGTGGTGAGCTACAGCCAAACTGCGCAAAAACCCCATCATCCGTTTGTCCATCACGACAGTCCATCGCCACAAATCAACTTCTCTGTGCAACAAACCATGCCTGACTTCAACCTCTCCATTCCACCACTCATTGAGTGCCCCACACCGCATCGCCTCCACCATGAGCCTGTTGAACGCACGTTCCACTTGTGCCACCTGCGCTGAGGTCCAAAACAGCAGCAGCTCCACACACACCCGCACATGCCACACCGCCACAACCTCCCCCATAGCTTTAGCAATGACCGCCACCACTATAGGACCTTGCCAGCCACCATGCCTTGCATCCTCTTCATCTGTGGCTGAACTGGTTAAAATATAGGATTTAGGTGGCATTTGAAATTTTCAAGGTTTTAACTTTGTTATATCAACCTTGATCTGAACTTTCAGAATCTGAAATCAGAATTTGAAAATTTTAAATATTCCAGCCGCGAGAATTTTTTAAAATCTTTTTTTTATTTTCTGACCCACATTTTTGACGAAAAAAAAAGTGCTCAGATTCGCTTGAAATTAGCACCAATCGCCCGGACGACATCAAGAGTGTGCCAAATTTGTTCTCAGATCGTTTTTTTGATTTTTCTCAAAAAAAAGTTTGCGCCCTAGATCCTATATTTTAACCAGTTCAGCCACATCTGCGGCACTCCTGTGAGGCCTGCATCCATCACAAACCCCAAACAATTTTGTGCACCATCCTTGGTGCACTCAATTGTTTTTTTGTTTTTTTTTAAACAGTTTTTGCTACCCCGACTCACCGATCCAAAGTTGTGCTTAAGCAGCAGCTAGCTTTACTAAGCTTAACTCAAATGCTAGAACAGGGCTAAGTTGTGGTGTCATCAAGCTCAAAAAACCACCGTTCAATCAACCAACTTAGTCTTAGAACTGCTGCAGCTACAGAAAAAAAGTGACCCAGTCCCTTGAGAGTAGCTACTGACAGCGCCTGGTGGTAATAGTTACAAAAACCAATAGCCGGCCAACTTGCAAGCTCCTCTTCCTTGGGCGTGAGTCTGTTCGTCACTTTTTTCTGTGCACGTTGGAAAAAACGCCGCGCTTCTTTCCCAAGAGCACCTCCAGATTCAACAACAAAAGGCAAAACAACATGCGGTGCAACATGACCATACACGCCATGCTTGAATGGCTCAGTATCAGCAGCCAACAGGCAAAGCAGTTCTCTTAACAATGGATGTGCATGCCACGTCAACAATCAAGTGAGCACCAGATTCATGTTCATGGATGAGTGTGGCATCAGGGCACCAATTGGGGGAGCAAGGGGCTGAGGCTGCACGAGGGCGACGTGAATCATGTGAGATGTGAAATGCGCCCCGGCGTGCAATGCGCAGGAATTCGCCAAGTACAAGGTCGTGCCAGGGCGTGCGGCATGTGAGCAGGTTGGGGCATGAGAGGATCATGGATGTGATCACCATGAGGGTCACAAGGCCGCTGTGAGGCGTGACGAAAGCAAGCGCAAATCGTGCCGAATGCTCATCAAGCAGTTGGTGCTTTTCATCCTGCTCAGTTGCCAGCATGCAGGTAGTTTAGCGACGGCCCGGGCTGTTCATCTTGGACTAGTGAGCGCCTGTCCTTCATCACGTTGGCAACTACTGGCGTTCGAGAGGACTAGCAAGCGACCAGATACAAGTGTAGCACAATGCACGTGCATGCAAGGTAGTGCCACCTGGGGATCGTCACCCTTGACCCTTTTCTGGATGCGCCGGCGCTCGACTCCCTCAGGCCAATGTCTACACCAACTACTGGGTTCCATGAGCAAGGCCCATCGACACATGGTGGCATGGTTTGCTCTGCGCGCTCGAGGCGGGCCTTTTAAAAAGTCCACGCCGTTGAAACACCGCGCGGGGAAAATGCCGATTACCAACACAATTTTTGTTGCACTCAAGCCGACTGTGATGCTCCTCTGCGACCAGCACTGTGTCCTGTTACATTCACACATTTCAACGCACTGTGATGCTCCTCTGCGACCAGCACTGTGTCCTGTTACATTCACACATTTCAACGCACTGTGATGCTCCTCTGCGACCAGCACTGTGGCCTGTTACATTCACACATTTCAACGCACTGTGATGCTCCTCTGCGACCAGCACTGTGTCCTGTTGCATTCACACATTTCAACGCACTGTGATACACACCCGTGCGTACCTGAAGTACATAATCTGAGCCTGCCGATTGCAGAGTCAGACACGAACCAACATGAGGATAGTGACACGACACACAAACAACAACATGAATGAGCTGCAATGCAATGCAATGCAATCAACACAACACAATGCAATACAATACAATACAATGTAGTACAGTGCGCATCTAATATAATACAATACAGTACGATAAGATACGATGTTATACAATACAATACAGCGCATCTCCAATGCAATGCAATTGCATTGCAACACAACGCAATCGGCTACAAAATGCTACACCACAATGAAACCTATCCCGAGTACACCTCTCACAGCAGCCGCAACTCCAACTTCTGTCGTTCGCACTCTGACCTGCGATTATTGTAATAGCATTCCTTTATAAGAAGCACACTCACCTCCTCGATAAAATCAAAGCGTATCTCCTCAGACTCGTATCGCAAACAACCGAAGCTACGAATGTCGAGTAGAACAAAAACGTGCGCAGAATAGCAGTAGCGAAGTCCGCACCATTCGAGTGCCGCTATACCAACACCCCATCACTTTTCGCTCTCTGGAATCGCTCCTTTTGTCGCAATGCCTTGGCAACTCAACGCTAATCACGGCTAATCTGAGTCACCAACACGATCGGCAAGTCCCTAGCCATAAAAAAAAAAACCCTTGAAAATCATATTGATTGCGATGCAGGCCCCAGAACTTCCACGGGTCTTATCCGGCGACCTTGATCGAGTCCATTCCGAAGTGCACGGTGGTAAGGTGCGTGCAATGGTGCATCAAATGGAAAACATGTATCTCAGAATCTTATGATGCACAACGCAAAACGTGGGTTAATCCGCACGATGCATATAGGAGTCGATAGATACATATAGCTATTATATTGATCGATTCGGAATAACTGACCTTGAATATGAACCGAACATCTTTCGTTATCCGCATTTTGATAAGATGCACATCGAGGATCTCGCTGGATGGATTCTCATTCATTCCTCTGGAGGTGTCCGTGATGATGCTATCTGGTGAAGAACAGGACGTCGAATTCGAGTCCCTAGACGACCCGATCTCCAAGCTGGTGCATGATACAAAGGTGTCTCGTTAATCCAATTCCCTGTGGAGAGTGTGACTGTGCAGGTGCTGTTCGGCACCAGCGGAACACTCGAATTGGCATCGATAGATGGCACTGTGTTGCAGTCAGGCACGCTTTGCTTCGACTGATCAAGAATGTTTGCATGTCAGCACCAGCTCCCTACACCTCTGAAGGCTCCTTGGGAGAGAATGGAATTTTTGATGGCGCCCAGCTGACGTGTGTTGTTCAAGAAAGCCCAGCTGACGTGTGTTTTTCTTTGGCCTCAGCCTATGCATCAATCGTATCTAAAAATGCAATAGATAAGCACAGCTCAGAAAGAGATGAAGCCTGAGCATACCAATGATTACACCATGTGCGAAATTTTACCTTACAAGGACGTTCGCCCTTTGGAAAATGCTTGTACTGACAGCCTTGTGTGTACAGCACTTCGATGCTGTCTGTGGTAAAAGAGATGGTGAATCAAGTGGAGAAATTGATGAAGATGGTACACTTCGAAACACTGGCACAGGCTGTCTTCGCCACACTCCCTTCTCACCCAAGGCAGCAGAACTTTGCACACACTACATCGTCTGTGCTACTCACAACGTGACATTCCATCATCCCTGCATTCTAATCCTGAATGTACAGACGATGTTGCTTTCTTCGGATCAGCGATAATTTCGCATGGGTGCACTCCTACCTGGAACCTTAATCTTGTTGCGAATCTAATCTGGGCTGAACTGCAATGCCACTCCCAACACCTCACTCAATCTGCATTGTTTGTGACCATTGGCTGTGGATGGTGGGCCGCTTCTCTGCTTTGAAATAGGCGAATCACACCTGACATCGCCTGACTCGAAACTTCCTCACTTGTGTTCTTTCCCACAATATCACACACAACAAGATTTTTCGCACAGGGTTCGCAAGGCAGACTTTACAATTGTACACTCAAAGAACAACAATGGTTGCAATATGAACATAGGTGATGCTCACTCTCTCCTACTGCTTCAGCGCTTTAAGAGGATCAGCCCCTGAGCATACCTGACATGCTCTTAGCTTCTCCACGTCCACTCAGCACGCCATCGCATTCTTCGCATCTTAATGAAATTCAGATTCACAAATCGAGAAATACCACGTGAGCCCAGCATGAAAAATGAAAGCACAAAAAGGCATCCAAAAAGTAGTTCCATGATGCAATTAGAACGGCGATGGTGCAACGGATATGGTGCCAGTACTGGTGATAGCGGCAGTGTAAATTAACAAATGGAGTTTGCGTACCCATTCAAGATACCATGCCTACCCAGCGCTGCTTTCACATTCACAACCCTGTAGAAGTTCCTGCACCTCCAAGTAGGCCTATTCGTAAGAGATTATTCTGCAAAAAAATGTCTTGCAGGCAGCGAGATTGTTCCTTGCAGTCAGCATGTTGCATGCACTTCTAAGAGCTCGCTCATTCACGTAAGTACTTCCCGTGGTCTCAAATGAATCCTTAAGCAAGAAGCTCCCTCCATTTTAGAATTAGCCCGCAACGACTTTGTGAGAAGTATTGTTGCTGGAAGTGAATGCTGATTAGTGGCACATTCACTATTATAGGAATGTTCATAGGCATTCATAGGTCTACACGTAACAAAGAATCACACGGTGGCAGGAACGTTCAGGAACTGCAGGAACTTGCGGATGATAAGAACGAAGACAAAAACAAAAACAGAGTAAAATACACAAGGAGAATAAAACAAACACAGCCAAATGAACACAGAACAGAAAGCCAAACAAAGCCAAAATAGACAAAAATCAGAAACAATGAAATGAACGATTTGCCTGGAAATGTTGCTCACAGTGATCATGCACATCTACTCTCTAAATGTGCCCTGTGCGAGCGGCGGTAGGGGGGATTCGAAAGCAGCCCTGGCATATTCATTTGATGCACATTCATACCACCAATTTCTCTTCTAGTGGCCGCCTTGATGCTGATATCGCCCTGGTAGTTCCATGCCGTCTGTTGCCAGTGATTTCAATGGAAGAATACACTACGAAAACTACACTTGATTGGAAACGTTCATGCTGTACATAGAGATGAAACTCGAGCTCACATGCTGCACGATCAAGTTCAATGTAAGCGAATGCTATGCACGCTATGACTGCCGCCTGGCTGCTGTCACGGCAAACCTAGCTTCGGAGGCACGCCCAGTCTTTAGATTCACATGGCCCTGTTCATCCCCATTGTGCTATGTAGAGGGATGGTGACCTTGAAATAACAGAGATTCGACACCTCTTTCGATCAGCTTAGCGGCAATCTTGAGCGTTTCCGTCATGTCCATGGCCCCATGCCAGGGGTCATTGACGCGTCTGCAGCAAACGAGGAAGGAAAATATGAACCATATGACAAGAGGTGCAGTTTCACATTTGCTTGCCTACCCTGCCTCGGTGGTGCTCAATCATTACAGCGATTTGCTATGCATCCTAAAACGAAAAAATTCCACCCATCAGCACGCAAATTACCTGGCAGCAAAAGCCTCAACATTCCGATGACTTGGTCAATTGGTAATACTTGTTCGTGATATCGTAGTAAGCGCATCCTGACAGTAGTAAGACCCCTTTGACAAACAGATTGCTTAAGAAAACAGGACCCTCTTCTCGTTGATGTATATAAATAAGCCTTAAAACATAATGATTGGGAAAGAATTAGAATCCAATATCCTGAACATCTCACGATGTACCGCCGCAGTGATTACATTGCGCACGGATACAATGCGTTCTATTGCGCTTACCGCCCGGTGAAAAATCCCTGCACCACTCGAGGCCACATATTGGGCAAGGGCTTAGGAGCGCGACCAGGAGCCTACGGCTGGCTCGCAACAGCGCGGAATGCTCGTTTCGATCGCAGTCCTTAACGCTGTCATGAAGAGCGCGGAGAAAGCTTGCATCCTTCTTAAGGACGTGAGGCTATAGCTTTAGGCTGTCGCTCACCATGCCTGACTGCCTGTGCTCCTAATGTTGCTGCCGGCCTGCCGGGGTCAGTATATTAACAACATAGGGCAAGTCCTTTGGCCTAATGCTTGCCACCGGGTTGCAAGCAGCTAGCGGAGGGGTGCTGGGACTTGCCATGAGTAGGCTTCCCTCGAATACAGAAATTTCCCTTCTGTATTCGAATATTTTATCCAAAGACTTCATGCCCCGGGGCTGTGTCACAATCTTGGTTCTGCGGGAGCTTTGCCATGGCACGATTGACTTGTGTGCACTCCTGCCGGCAGTGATACCTCTGACTAATGGACCCTTGAGAAACTCGACTTGAGAGTCAGAATCGGCACGCCAGGATCCCGAGGGATGATCCTGCATAATCCTGACCATGCCCCTAACCCTCACCACCGAGATCAAGACAAAATTATTGAATGTGCATATCACACTTCCTAACCCTCACCACCCGGTGCGTCCATGGTCTCGATGAGGTGAAGCCGGCACGTGCAACCCCCTCCCCCCTCCCTGGTACCCTCCCGGGGCAAGGTCATCATCGTTTGATCTCATTGAGCTGACTTCCCACCGAGCTCGAGTCCCATGGAGCGCATCACCCAAGCACAGAACGATACCACGTGTTTCCCATCGCTTTGCAAATGCTGTAAGGACTACATCAATGAACTATGACTCGCCGAATGAAAAGTTTTCTCACTGCCGCTCTCAGAAAAGAACCTTTCGTCGGCAATGGCCTTGCACGCCGTAAGCTCGACGGGACCTCGCGCCCGTTCAGCTCGGATCGAACATTCTTGCACTCCGCACGCATTGTCGGCTGCAAGGCTTCCCGCTTCACCCGCACTGCTTTCCGTTAGGGGATGAGCGCACGCAAGTGTTGCCGAAGATGTCACAGCATGGCAAGGTCAACGGCTCCAAAGTCACGCTCTACATCGATATGGACAGGCACTCTATACTAGGCGACGAAGTACATAGATCCCCCTCTGTACGATGCACAGCCCCCCCCCCTCAATAAGATTCATAGCCCCCCTCTGTATAATGCTAGGGCCGAGTGGTGGGGCTGTGGCGTGACGAGTGCATAGACCCCCTCCATATGATGCATAGCTCCATACAATGCATAGATCCCGTCTATGTAATGCCAGGACCGAGTGGTGGGGCTGACGGGTAACGAAGTGTGGTGTACTCTGAGCAATGCGTGACATAAGCATCGTGATTCTCCCTCATGATGATTCCGGGTACCTATGCTGGCGGCAGTGCTCAAACTTTGGTTCTGGCTTTGGGCAAGTTGCCTCCCCCGCCTAATGTGACGGTCCACGCAGCTTGTGAGTGCCGTACAAACGTGCGCCTGACGATCTTGCGGAAACGCCACCACTCAGTCGAGTAAGTCAAGCGGGGCCAGATGCTCTGCCTCGGAGTGTGTGTATTGCAGGACTCGGGTGCTGAAAGGGCCGCCTTTCATGAATGCCTACCGAATCGACAACGCGGTTACCGCCACCTTGGAACATATCGGCAGTCGCGAAGCCAAGTCAGAGTCAAGTAGTCAGACACCCTTGAATTTGTACGCTTTTCTGGATAGATTTGTCTCTTTGATTTTTTGTTCCACGGCTTGGCGAGGGGCGACGTAAACAGTTTGAAGGGTGAGTAATCGGCCTGACATGTTGGCGTGTTTTATCGTCACGTTTACTTTCTCCAATGTCCCTTTACACCCTATCAGCGATCTGTTTTTTCTCAGTCACATTCCGTGCAGCGATCTTATTTTTCTCTCAATCGCATTCTATGCAGCGATTGTTTTTCTCGGTCACATTCTGTGTAGCGAGGCATGCCTCTCTCGCATTGTCTGCTGTTGGCTATGCTCTGATACGATGAGCACCACCGTGTACGTGTATCTAGGGCGGTTGGAGGCTTAGAAACAAACCTATTCGCGGGGGAAACATTTAATTACGGTGGCCTATGTGTGCTAGCACGACGAAGCAGCTCGGGGGCTGTCCGGTCAAACCACCAAGAAACAAATCTATTCGTACTGCTTGTTGCTGCGCCAAGCCATTCTATCTTTTTCTACGAGAAAATCGCTCCCTCTAGCTATGGTCGCATGCCAACCTTTTTAGATCTTTTTAAACAAGGGTGCTGTTTGAGAGATTACTTCTACGACCTTGATTGTGGGCGCTCCATCCTCTTCTAGACCCTTTTAAGGCAAGGCAAGGCTATTGGGACACTGAAACTGTGTCTTGATTGGCTGCAATGAAGGAACAAGCTTTCAAGGATCCGCCCCCACTTAAACTTGGCCAGAACGGAGCTGGGAGGACAAGGGACAAATGCCAGTTCTGTTTGTGCAAGTTGAAAATGCCCTCACAATACGCTATCATATGCGGTATTCATTGGCGTTGCTGGCTGAGTTCTTCACGTGCGTTGTAGACCGCTCTCGCTGACGTTGGACGGGGGCGCGCGGGCACGCAGGGAGGCGTGGTAAGCGATGGGATAGAGGTGTGATCTCAGAAAGAGCGCGCAAGCTGGATGCGTCGAGGCTGATGCCACACTGTCGCGCACAAAACGAGTACACGCTCTCCCTGAAAGAAGCTGACCCTTGCCACTCAAACACAAGCTGACCCTTGCCACTCCAAACACAAGCTGAACCTTACCACTCCAAACACAAGCTGAACCTTGCCACTCCAGACACAAGCTGAGTGCGAGTGTCAATGAATCAGCGCCCGTCGAGTTCGAGGATCTGGATCTCCCTGCTGAGGTGCTTGCTCCCATCCTTGTCTCTTTGGGTAATCAAGTTGTCATCCTCCTATCCAAATAGTTGTTGGGCTTGGAGGGTTCGCCCGCCAGCGACTTTCTGTTTTGGCCCCGTTATTAGATAATTGACGTTGAGTCCCGATGTCGAGCTTACACGAGAGTTAAAGATGGCACCTGGGTACATCCCCCCAAAGCACTTCTCACGCATCACCGGCTTTGTCTGAGCTCCGTTTGATCTATGTGACTCGTTCAGTCTCTACGCTCCAGCCTCACGTCCTTGCCGAAGATGCCACGATTTCGGGCGTTTCATTCAGTCACTAGTTTTCTTCAGCTGAAAACGAGTGCAACGACACACACTCACGCTAAATCTAAAGGTAAAGGTGATACGTCTGTATGTGGTCGCGTAGCCTTCTCTCTTTCTTTTCCTCCCCTTCTTTTGCACTCTATGCAGTTCGATGGATTTTGTGGAAATCGTCCTCTGTTTGCCTTGCCTCGCTTCCTGCCTGCCTCCCTACCCCCTCCTACTTCCTTCCTGCCTCCCTGCCTGCCTCGTGCCTATGCGTAGGCCCGTGCCCGTTCGATGCAATCCATTGCGTTATCAGCATGCACGCTGGTATATGTACCCGCATGCTCCTTGCTGTCTGTCGAAAAAACGTGTGTTCAAGCTTGTTGCATGTGTGGGGTTTCAAATTGGCAGTGTCTCCCTTGCAGGTGCGGCTTTGGGTATCAATCATGAACCAAGGCAACGCAGTAGTCGTTAACGCGACCATAGCCCTCGAGTCTTGATGCCGACCTGTGACGTGGTCTGACATGTCCGAATTGAAGCGTACTGGAATTCCATGAACTATGCTGCATGGCCTTGAAGCAGCATGACAAATGCATGGGCAGTGGCCATAAACACGGGTGGTGGGTGCATGATGCTGTTTGTCATTTGTATTGTACAAACCATTTTGACAGTGATTCATTTTCCTCAGATGATTCCATTCGCATCGATGACTTCTACTAAGAGCATGCTTTCGCATCGATGACTTCTACTAAGAGCATGCTTTTCGCATCGATGACTTCTACCAAGAGCATGCTTGTACGCAAGATATGAGCATAAGTGCATTGCTATTGCGGTCATGCGTGTTTGTATGTGGACTTTTACTTTGGTTCGGCACAGTAGTGGCCTCGGGCGCTTTTACAGTGCAGGCTGCTCCAGTTGCGCCACTGCCTTTTAGAAGCAGCTGCACCCCACGGGAGCTGCAAGTGCTAAAGTCTTTTTTCAAGCTGCAGCAGGAGGCGGATGGGTGGTGGGCACGCCCGGGTTGTGCCGCGTAACCCGGCGGTGGCCTTCCGATTGCTATGGGGTAGCCCCTGGGCACCACCAGGGTGGCTGGTGCGCCATCCCAGGGCAGGCGCATCCAAAAAGCCGGGGGTGTGGGCACGCATGGTGGGGGTCGAGGGTCATCACAGCCAGTTAGCCACAGCACCCGCCTGCCTAGATCAGGGGCTCAGTCAGACAC
>Ga0099797_100882_pt1 | contig 17470 bp, 8 predicted proteins | sample Uncmet_Sort48C_1_FD_89871 | JGI IMG/M metagenome (GOLD analysis project Ga0099797, IMG submission 89871) | Marine eukaryotic communities from CALCOFI LINE 67, Pacific Ocean - C012_Sort48C_1 | ecosystem: Environmental > Aquatic > Marine > Oceanic | place: Pacific Ocean: Monterey Bay | collected...
GGTTGGATTCCAAATTCGTCAATTACAACGAGAAGGAGGCGCGCAGGGGGTAATTACTATTTATTAACATTTTATACATGACACCGATTGGAAAAAAATGGCTCCACAAATATTCATTGCTATTCGACTAATGCGTACATCATACATTAAGGTTTACATTAAATATGCATGACAGCGGAGACTGATAGCCTGCGCAGCAAAAATTGTGAATCGTGAAACTGGATGATTAGGACTATCGTTGTTGTTGTACTAACTGTAGGAAATTAACGGCATCATGTTTGATGGAAAAACAAAAGGTCGATACACAAACCAAAAGGTCGATACAAGACAAATAAATGTAATGATACAAAAACCAAAAGGTCTATACAAGAGCTCGAGGAAAAAAGGGGCACTGCGCAGGGCGAGGGCCCCGCCGCGTTTGTATACTGAACGATTTCGTGGGTTGTACGCATTAGTACCATAGTTGGTGTATTAACACTAGAATATTGTAATGTGCATGTCAAAATAGATACGGCACGCGAACAACATATACAACCAATAGTATACACAACCTTCCGGTGCGCGGCGGTTGGTGTTGCCGCACTGGCGTCATTCCGATCTATGTTTTTGTATTATTGTAGCATTAGTGTTGATTTTTGGTTCCTGTTATAATATACGTTATTCTCCTTGATACTTGTTGCGGTGTACACCGAGCATGAATGGTGCATTACACCGGGTTTGTATATTATGTGGAAGGTGCATTGTTGCGGCCGATGGTTTCTAATGGCAGTTGTTGTGGCTAAAACGGTGGCTCAAAAGCGTTGTGTGGTGGTGATCGGGAAACCCGCATTTTAGAGGGGATACTGTGCGTTACGTGCAGTTTTTTCGGTCGAGGTTCACGGGACTGCATTTTAGGTTGATTCTCGTTAAAAGCGTTGTTTTGCGGCGGTTGGGAGATCTGCCTTTTAGAGGGGTCATTGTGCGGTTACGTGGGCTTCAAAATCACACTCCGAACCACTCCGGCGTCCCGCTTCCCACTTTCCAAAACCGTACTCTGGAAAGTGACTCTTAGTGATCCAGAAAAGCAGGAAGTCCTCCTCGTGAACACATCAATAGGGTGTGTCGCAATTGAGTTATTTTGTTAATCAGCCAGATAGGTTTGCGAGCAGAGAGAATGGGCCTTGGCATTGTGAAGGATGGAGCTCATCGCAGGTTAAGAGGGCCACACCTGAATCGCAAGCGAGGCCACAATCCTCGCAGCCAGGTGTGTAACAGGCTCCCAGAAAACTGCACGTAACGCACCATAACTGGCTAAAATGCACGCCCGCGGATCACACATCCAAGGACACTGCGCGCATTTAGAAATTTTGCACGCAACGGTCAGTACCCGCCTCAAAAGACAGGCTAAAATGCAAAAATGCAACACTGAGCTGCAAACCAAATTTTTTATGCCGCAATCAAGAATGCAAGACTGCAAAGGTGCTATTTGAACGACTGTTTTAGCCACAGTAACTCTCATCAGGAACCATCGGCCGCAACAATGCACCTTATACTGTATATTATTGCAATAGTAGTTGTATAGTATAGTCTCGTATCATCCCAGCATATTTATTATACGTTCAATTCATCTCGTCTCAACCATCTGAATATTATATTAAATTACTAGAGAATCCGATAGCGCATTTCTTTTTCAAAAGAAAAAACTGTATATGTGATGCGGCTCATCCTATGTATTTTTCTTCGCAAAATCATTTCATCCCGTTGACAGCATAATATCTCGTACGCAATCATGTAGATCCAAACAGCACCAAAGTATTGAATAAGTCCCTGTCTGTGCAATCATATAGAATAGATCCTTCTCTGATTAAGTTGTTGAATTTTTTGTGACCTTGTATACTATTGACAGTCCCCCCTCTGACTTCGCTGGCTCTGCGGATGTCGCCGCAGAAGCAAGCTATGTGGAAAGAATTCATACCATGACGCATTTTCCTGAAACTAAAAACTCAAGCGCGTGACAAAGTGTGAGTATTATACAAAAGACGTAGAAGCGTGGCAATGAAATTGCGACGAATTAATGTATATACTGTGATTATTTTTTCCTTATAATTATAATATGACTAACCCTCCGCCGGAGGCGGAAATATGCTTCGCAACCCTCGCGCTTGGAATCCGCTGTTCTCTGGAAAGTGCCTTGGCAGCTATGCGTACCAGACATGATTTCCTAATGTTAATCAGGAAATAGTCAGTTCGTTCAGCGAGTCGTGTGATTTCCTCCTATTTTTGTGTAGACTAGCAATCGAGCAGCTACTCGGGCCAAAAGCCCCCGGAAAGTGGTCATTTGAGGTGTCCAAAACACCCGGGCTCAAATCGAGGTGTACTGAGGGTGTTCAGGTTCTGGCTGGGTCGGGTCGGGCCGGGCCGGGCCGGCGCGCCTTAAGCTTTTCCTGAATAACATTTCACACGGTCTATTTCTGGAAGCCAAAAATGAGCCATTTTCAGCACCAAAATCGGCACTCCAAATCGCAGCCCTTCAGGCTAAAAGTCGCCAGAAAGCGGCACGCGCAAGCGTGCCGCATAGGATTCACACCTCGCCCGTGCACCCGAGGCGTGCTTCGCTGGCAAGCAGAGGTGAAGCGCGAGCGTTGCGAAGCAGATTATAGCTGCGCAATTTGACAGAATCAGGGTTCATTCTTGTCCAAACGCAATGTCCACATATGTCAACCAGCAGTGCTGCAAAATGGCTTTTAATTTATACGATAGAGTTTGTGGTTGACATTATAGCGAGGGGTTCCTTCTTTAAAGTTTATTGGAATGGCGTAGGCGGATCGTTTTACGTATGCAATGTTGTGTGATTGCTCATATTTTTATTGTATACCAGTTTCTCTGTAGTAGAAGCTCTCCAACTTTTCCGCTTCTACAGTCTGTGCCGCACTAGGGTCCCTAGCCACTGGGGCAGCAAACATCTGAATTAATCCTGGGTGCCTCTGATGTGTGTCTATGCGCATTTTAAATATTATATCATATCCGTATAATACATGATATACTTATCCCGCAGTTGTGTACTACCACGTACTGACCGAGTGAAGAAATATTTTTAGACATGCGTTGTACGTAAAGAGAGATTACAGGGGCATTCTTCGAGACCATGCATCGACGTGGACTCAGTGTCAGGTAATATTAAATGTGAAAAACTATCAGTGTTCTGGCTTCGTATAGTTTGTGATCGATTGAGGTTCCTCTCACGAGCGAGACGTTGCAGTCTCGCAAGGCTATCGCAGCTCACACACACACACACACACACACACACACACACACATGAGCAGGCGCCCAATTTAACTTTCGTCTTCTCGTCTACTTCCTCCATTGGTTGACATAAGATAATTGCAAGAAATCGTGTTAACATTATTTTTGATGCGCAATTTTTCGCGCGGATCATTTCGGTTACCCCAGAGACTCAATGGCAGAGTCAGACTCAGACATCATTAAATTTTGATTAATACAGTGCGGTGGCGGCCCTGCATCCTCATCAGTCGTACATCGACAGACGTGTAAGTTCAAAATATTGAATGATCACCGTATAGTAGTCCATTCCATTGTTAATTATATAGCCTTTTTTTAGTATTAAGTAGACTAGAGTAGACATCATAAAGTCTTCTCGCGTGGCGGAAAAAACATATTGAATAATAGTTGATTCGCGGGATTGGTTGGATTGGTTGTAGCTTCTCCTCACTCTGTGGATTCGTCGGAAGAGGATGAGTAGTATGGCAAGTACCGGAGGAAAGGATGGCAAGTTTTCGCGGCGCGCGTGTTGGGCCAGCAAGGAAGCGTATTTTCAGTGCCTGAATAACTCTTCTTCTTCAATAGAGGGGCCTGGAAAAAAAACTGATAGCATTGATGCCAGTCCTTCTTCTTCAAGAATTGTACTTGGCAGTAACGACCCGGGGACCCGCCCAGCAACGGAGAATCGAAAAAAGTATTGCAGCGAGGACCGAAAAATCTTTGAAGAAAGATGCCTCCCCAGCTGGGTCAAGCATTTCGAGGTTTTTTCCGCTACCTATAGAATCTGGTTCAAAAGTGCACGGATTTAGGTATATTTCAGCATTAGTAAAAGGCCAATCTTGGCAGATAGGCTCCTTGATAATCGCGAGGTATGATAAAAGTCAGTTCGTACATAGTTTTTTACGGTAATTAATAAAACTATGTGTGAACTGACCAATGATATTGATGAGAGTCAGTAGGCTGGTATTTCGCAAAGTGCATAATACGAGGCTCCTACTGCTGCTTTTAGTGAGACCACTATAGTATCTTATGCTATATTATGTCAATTTTATAATTATTGTCGAGCAGTTTATTCAATGTTGGTCTTAAATATGGTGTAGTATGCATGTCACGTCACTTAAAACGCAGCCCTTCTGCAATCCATCACAGAAAAAATCGTCGGATCCACATTGCGCCAATTGCCAAAAGAAGTAGGTGCAACAGTTTGGAGCGTCCGTACTGAGCGAGGCCGATCTGCAGGGCCCCGCCCGCAGTCCTGGGACGGCATTGTAATACTGCACATGCATATAATAATTACAGTTTGTGAAATAGTATTTGGCACTGCGGTCGCGTTGTATTACAACTGAACTTTTTTTTTTCCCGTGACCTCCCAGTCCGGACCTCAAGAGCGTCAATCTTGAACGTGACGTTTCGCAGATATAGGAGGCACGGGCGGCGTTGGAGACGAGGTCACAAAACACAAAATTCCCTGCTCAGCACGAACACATGAATGATAAATTATATTTATATTAGATAAATGCAGCATACATTCTGACGCGTGTGCATTTCCTGTTGTTGGATGATATCGCAGCCCTCGTGTTCTCTAAACTAGAGTAAATGGCCGCGTGTGAACTCTAGAGTGCATTAATGATGCGGTATTCCGTATTGGCTTGCGACTCTTTAATTTTTTCTTTCTCCCGTTTCTCTCCCAATGTGATGAAACAAGTGCTCCCTACCGTTGTATCATCATGCATGTTAGAGAATTAAGTTGTACTGGTTTTAATCTGGTTTTTGAGGGGATTTGACATCCTTTCAAGGCGTGTCCCTATTCTCCGAAGTGCGGCAGCGTAGTTTAACCCGAATGCATAGCTAGGATATTATTCATTAATACATAGCTGATACAAATGCATATAGAATGATACAATTATGTTGATCAACCTGTAGTCAGTCCTATACGATCTTGTGAGTTTATGAATCTTCCGACAGCACGACCTACTATAACTATTATTTCTGTCAGTGATGAGCCACAAAAGCCACAAAACGAGCCCCAAAATGATGAGCCCCGAAAGGAGTCCGCGACCGTCCTTAGGTGAACGCGACGATCATCACCTCATAATAACACAGGATGAAGAAGACGAGAGGTCCGGAACTTCTTCCTCACTGCAGGGGCCCGGCAGGCGGGGCCCCGGGCGGGGCGGGGCCCCAGAACCGTATTATTATCTGGAGCCACAGACAACTCAGAGCGGCCAGGATACTACTACTACTACTCGTCAGCCCGTATCTATCAGTCAGCCCGTTGTTGTTTCGCCCAACGGCGGAACCTCTTCATGGGACATGATGGGTTCCCAAACGGGATTGGGCGGGGCCCCGGCAGGGGCCCCGGGTCCCCGGGCCCACGGGGGGGCCCCGGCCCCAGAATTGCTCGCGCCCCCCCCCAGGGCTCCACCAGCAGACCTATTTTTCAGCAAGGAGTAGAAATTCGCACCAGAATATTAAATTTGGATACAACCACAATGTTATCAATATTAACGAACAATATTATGATCACAATAGGAATTATTACAACCCTAGATCTGCTGCCGCAAATTATGATTATTTAACAACTCAGCAGCAGCAGCTTAATCAACAAGTTCCGCAGATGAAAATTAACCCCGAGAATAGTGCGTTTTTTGACCAGGAAAATTATTACAATCTCACGACAACTACGTCTGCAAATAATAATGTTAATATAGTCACGCCACCGTTACCACCGTTGGCTGATCACCGTGCCCCAGCAGTTACGAACAACGACATTCCCGCTCATGGTACTACACAACAACAGCAAAGTGAAATAATTCAAAATCAACATTGTCCGCAGCGCCAGCGGCTCCAGAGTCAGCGGGGCCATCCAGAGACTCCAACCACCGACAAAAATTATAGTACAGCATTGATCGAATTAAAATCTAGCTGCGTTGAAAAATCTAGCTCAGCGGGTAGTAGTGTTGGTACTAGCAGTAATACCAGTACACAATATATGACTAGTCAGATTCTTAGTGGTTTAAACACCAACGATCTTTTTGATGAATTAAAAACTACTAAGGAGCCTGAAGTTGTGGAAAACGCTAATGTTGTCAGCAAGATAAGCACAACAACAGATACACCAAGCGACGCAGAAGTGGCGAAGAGGAATTCCCAAAAAAAGAATGAGAATGAAGATCAATGTTTTTTTCGACAAAATCCGCGTGTCAGTATTAATAATGGCGGGAACACTACTAGTACTCATCAGAACGGGGCTCCTCACCACTTCGGCGAGCTACTCAGACCTGGTGTTCACAACCAATTAAGCACTTCGCAGCAATGGACGACTACAACTAGTATAGATACTACGAGGCACAGGAATATTAGTGGAGACAGCAGTGACCGTTATTTATGGGTGAACGCCCGGAATAATAATTACCAATTGAATTCCTGGAACACCGCCGTGCCTTCTTGGAGCGCCAGTCTAAATGGCAGCAGCAATTATAATAATAGTACCAATTTAATACATCACCAGTACGGTCAGCCGTTGAATCATAGCTGCACCAGTACTACTCATAATATTGCTAGTAATAATAGCTGCGAAGGGGGCGGGCATACCCATAGTAGTAACTACTTCGGGGTTGAGGGTCCCATTTGCAGGGACCCTCCCCAGTTGCAGGGGTCCCAGTTTGCAACAGGTCCCCTGTTGAACCCGCCTTTGGACCCGGCTCCGGCTCCGGGAACCCTTTCTGCTTCCTCTTCTTCTTCCGAGCATCGTCGGGAACCTTCCTCTTGCATCTTCGCGCATTCGAAAAATTTCAACGCTAACGACATGGCCGAGGACGAATGGGATTGTAAAATATTGTTTAAATATTAACTATAAAAGTATCAATATTTCTTCTTTCTTGCTTGCTGATATTGCGTGAAGTTCGATCATGTGCAAATTATATGATCAAATGTGTTGTATTATGTACTCTAACCCAGTGTATGCACATCTAAATAAAAAGCCAGGCTCCCTTTTTGTATTAAGTAAATTAAAAGTCTAAAGTGTTGGAATGAACCCTCATGATGGATGTCCTTCCTGTCATTTATATATGGTTAATACATTTAAGAATAAAAAAGGCTGCGCGCTGATGATCAAAAACTTGCCAAATCGCTTCTCCACGGTGGCCGTCCTGAACTTCCTCTTCTCAAATTTCCTGGTCACTATCATTGATGATTGCCATGATAATTGTCCTAGTTTCGTGACACGTACGCAAAGTAGGCGCATGTATGAAAATACGAAGATAGATGGTTGGTAAGTAGTTGTTTGGTTTGTGTATGGAGGAACTGTGATGGAGAAATCAGTTTTTGACCGTAATATTGTATTTTGATAATTGGTTAGTTAGTAGGACACCACTTCCTCTTCTCAAATTTCCTGGTTATTTTCATCCATCTCCGATATAATGTGTGATATTAATCGGAGTTTACGGAGTTAATGTCGATATTAATATAAGGAGGGGGATCCTCTCGTCGCAGCGCGCGCCGCACCGACCAGGAACATGTCGTTAAACTGTACCCGGCTGAGAGAAAAGAACTAGATACCAATCTAGCATGTTAGTTTTCGGAATTTTCAAGTTCCTTTTTTGTTTTTGTTTAAGGCTGCCATGCCTGTGTAAAGGGCTGCCGTGCCCAATTGTGTTTGTAGTAGTATCACAAGGGTTGTCGCGCCCACTGACCGTAGTATGAGCAGGGTTGCCGTGCCCATTTGAATTAAGCTAAAAAGGGTTGCCGCGCCCATGAAAAGGCTGCCAAGCCATTTAAAGAAAGACAAGCGGGTTGCCAAGCCCTGGAAGCTGCCGCGCTTCTGAAGATTTCGTGCATGAATTTTGTAAGCAAGCCGTCCTCAGCCGTAAGTGATGCAACGTTAGATTCTGTTGGCTACCGCGCCAAGTCGGAAACCAAGAACGAGAAAATTGCCCACTGGTAGTAATATGAAAAGGCTGCCATGCCTACGTGAAGGGCTGCCGTGCCCATTGGTAGTATGAAAAGGCTGCCGTGACTATTTGAAGGGCTGCCGAAATCGCTGGTAGTATTATGAAAAGGGCTACTGCGCCCACTTGAAATCCTCTAAAAAGGGCTAACCGACCTCTTTGAAGTAGTTGTAAAGACAAGGGCTACTGTGCCCAGGCGGGCTCCGCGCGCCTTGAAGCTCTGGCCATAAATCCTGAAAAGGCTGCCACGCCATTCAATGTTAGAAAAACGGGCTACCGACCCCCGGAGACTATCGCGCTCCCCCAGTGCCGAATTCTGCCTACGCACAGAGCAGTTTGATGATATTCGGACGTGTTAGTAATTAATAGGTGGAGTCCTCTTTTCTCGGTGGTTAACCAAGTGACGCTTCAAGCCACGCACCGCCAGGAAAGAAGGCCCTTAGCTGATATAGGATAGGAGGTCCTAAGCCTAGGGGTCGTCTTTTGGGGGTCTTAGGTTGGAGGTTGTGCAGTGCGAGCCCCTTATACGTTTCAAAGTAAATTTAGCCTAGCCGGGGCGCGCACGCATAGCTGGTCCCCAAAAGACTTCTCCCAATCTACGACGCATGATCATCGGACGACGCAATATTGATGTGTGATATTAATCGGAGTTTACGGAGTTAATGTCGATATTAATATAAGGAGGGAGATCCTCTCGTCGCAGCGCGCGGCGCACCGACCAGGAACATGTCGTTAAACTGTACCCGGCTGAGAGAAAAGAACTAGATACCAATCTAGCATGTTAGTTTTCGGAATTTTCAAGTTTCTTTTTTGTTTCCCGCCCACCCGGGCCCTCTAAAACAGAGAGCGTCAAGTGATCTCAGCCTCTGAGAGCACATGGCAAATGACAAGGTAAAATTATCGGCATTAAACTCGGTTTGCCCCTGACGGGGGCGTTTATCTCGGTTTGGGAGTAAGTTAGGGAGAGATGTGTTGCCTGATTGATCGTGCTTACTTTTTTGCCTTTTGGGGGCCCAGATTAGTTTAGGAGGTTGTGCAGTGCGAGCCCCTTATACGTTTCAAAGTAAATTTAGCCTAGCCGGGGCGCGCACGCATAGCTGGTCCCCAAAAGACTTCTCCCAATCTACGACGCATGATCATCGGACGACGCAATATTAATATGAAATTTTTACCATTGTATAGTCACGTAATAATATTAATTCAAAGAATTCGAAATGATATATAGCATTGCATTTGAATCGCGAAACAGGTGCTGAACGAGGACACATTCAAGCCTTTTTTCGACGCGGAGCCGAAAGCCAATCCACCGGTATTGACAGTCTTCCATATGATATGTATCATAAAAAAAAACCGCTATACAGCCGTTATTTTTGTATACGTTTAATAATTCATATTATTGAAAAATATTCCGCAGAAAAATCTTCATTTGCATCTTTCTTCCTTCAGAATTGGATTGTCTTTCCAAAAAAAATTCACAAAAAGGATTTTGAAGTACCGGACGGAGTAGTGAAAGACCCCGCCCGCGCGCGGACGCTGGATGACCCGAAAGAGTCCTTTTTTTGTAGTTCATGTTGCTATGGGTTTTATCATATACATAATTTCATATTTTATCATATACATAATTATCATAGGTTTTATCATATGTACGCAACGCTAGGTGCGTAGATGCCCTATTAGAACAGGTTCGTTGGTCAGATAGTGATGTGTGAAGGGCGAATTCGTTATGAAGTGTTAAGGTACTGTGCGTAATAGGGTAGTTTGATAGATACTCAAAGGGGCCCCACACCAACATGATCTATTTTTTTCATAGAATAATAGCTGAACGCAACCCAGATTATTGTATTATATTTCATCCTGAGAGATGAACGACGCATAGACATTTATTGAAAATTGCCTGGAATGATGCACGCAAATGTGAATAGATAATATATTAGCATAATGTGATTAAAGTAATCGTTGGAGCATTATCCGGTGGGCAAAGACCCCAAACTAAGATTGCTGAATCAGGTCAGAAGAATTTTCCAAGCTGTTAATAGATATTATAGTGCATTTTATCCGTGAGGGAAATTGCAACTCACACACAGACACACACACACAGTGCAGGTTACATCAATAAGTATATTAATAGCAAAGGAGGTTTTGGAGCCACATTCTACTTCAAAAGTACCGCCGTTGGCGCAATTCCGCTCCCTACAAGAAGAACGACCCTCTGGTTCATCCGATTAGAATTTCCACAATTTTCAATAATTTTTCGGTTAGTAATGTGTGGCAATCATGGGACTGTTGATGAATATTCCATCATTTATTCTCCGTATATTTGCCAAAAAAAGGGGTGTGACCTTTCGGTAATATGGAGCCTACACATGAACGAGCGGCGAAGGTATTGGAAACAGCAAAAAAAAGGAAACATCAAAGGTATTGGACGGGCCCTGGAACGATTGCTCGTGCCCCCTAATCGTGTGTGAGGGCGACCTGAGTCCGTTTGCTGGTGTTTTTTTTGAAAAATTAAAGTTCTCTAGTATACGATAAGAGACTGAATTCAGGAAGGGACTGATATGAAGACCGAGTGGTTGAGATCTGCCTTGTAGTATATAGGGTTAGCTATACACGAACAATTACATTTCCTCTTCCTATACAATTTTACCGACCAGCGTCGTCGCACTGGCAACATATATTATAGACTATAATATACCATCAAAAATCGTGTGTGAGGGCGACTTGAGTCCGTTTGCTGGTGTTTTTTGAAAAAAGAATGATCATTATTATTGAAAGTTTGTTTCAGTTATAGGCACAACGCTATATGCTTGCTGTGATGGCGCGTATAGCGCCTGCGTCGTGGTTAGGCACAACGCTACATACAATGTATTATGACTTAGTTAAAGTTAATACACAGACTCGATGTTTTTTTTTATAGGTTTCAATACACGTTTTATAAGTGATTGTGTAAACCGTTGTTATCAACATAGGGTAACAACAATTATATAGATGCTTGGCAGGATGACATTTGCAGGGTCATTTCGCATATTATGATAATATTTATATAGGCCGGCTGCTGGATTTTTTTCACCTGCCGGTGAGCTCGGATGCCTCTCGGAGGAAGGACGTGAATTTCGGATATGGCTTCGCGAATTTCCGCTGCCCGAAGGCGGCCCTACGCTTCAAGGTTTTTAATAACATCTTTGCGTAATGTCAGATTTCAGGTCATTTATATTTGTAATATTATTTTCTTTTATCGTTGCATAATTGATAGACATGATATGCCGAAATTGGAGTCAATCTATCAACGCGTTACTTTTTGATTGTCAGAAATAATAGAAGCTTGTGTACAGCATCTTGCGTCCAGCAGACACTGTATGTAGTAAATGCCAGTAAATTCGCAAGGAACTGATCCACGGCATGCGCCTGCCGTGCAACTCCCGGAAAGTTATTGAAATTTCGGCCGCGCGTATGTCTGGCGACGGTTTTTTTTTCGCATATGTCAGGCGACGATTTCTTTTTTGCATGTACAGGGACACTCTTTTTTTGTCTCGTTTTCTCCTAATGGGATGAACTTATTTTGTATTGTAATTTTGTATCGTGATTAACAAAACGAGGGCGCGCGCTACTGAAGGAGGTCCACAACAGCAGGCGGCAGAAGCGCAATGGCGTGTATTTTTGGGACGATGCTTTTCAGTCGTACTCTGCGTTGCAGGTAAGTTTTGGGTCCCAAAACTTATGTATGACAGTTTTTACGAATGTTTTTACGAATACAGATATATTTCTCACATAGAAACTGCATTCAACACCATGTATATATTATACTCTAGGAAATTGATCATAAGTTGAATTTTTTTTTTGAAAAACAAACAAAGGCACGCACGGCTCTGAACCAGAGGTTCTTGTTCTGCGAAATCTCGGATATTTCGGAGCCTGAGGAGACCTCAGCACAACCTTCTGATGATGAGTCTGAAAAACCGGCCGACCCGAAAACAACACGTCGCACATTAATAGACGTCGCGGACACTACGAATATTAATAGTATTAGTAGTGGGTTAAAAATGAGCAACACTATAAAGAACAAGTGTGATCATACAAGTGTAATAAACACGCAAGTACTCCCCGATGTAGAAGCCTGTGGTCGTGAGGAAGGAAAATTTTTTCAAAAGACGAAAAAGTCCGTTGATGTTCCGGAATTTGCGGGCGCGTTTTTTGGAAAAACTTCCGGTCTGCCCTTTCAGAGGGGAGAAAATTCCGGCTCTGTTTTCGAAAAAGCGTCTGCGTATTCTAAAATTTTTTCAAATTCGCTTGCAGCGTATTCCAAAACTTTTTTCAGCGACGCTGCTTCTCGGGGGACCTCTTCAAGGGAGGACGCGGCGACGACACAACATCCGACGCAAGGGGATCCCAACAACACTGTTCGTCTTCAAAAGGAGGGGGGACCACCCCGAAGCTTCATTACAAAAGAACTTTCGAATGAAGAGAAAAAAGCGTCGAGAAGAAATCCGATTACTGTGCACGCGGCCGTGGGGAACGCTGCCTTGGGGATGGGGGCCCCCGCGGAACGCTCCCAGGGGCCCTCGAATGAATCCGCCAGGGACCCCCCCAACGCCAGGGGCCCCCCGCAGAATACAGTTTCCGCAGTTAATATTGAGGGAGAAACTACTAGTAGGCTCCCTGCAGTTAATATTGAGGGGCCCAAAACGACGATTCTTTCAAAACAGAAAAGTTCCATCGCTGAGGGCAACAGTAGTACTGTTGCCGCACAGAATTTAGGCTCCCCGAAGAATGATTTGTGTGAAGCAGGAGCAGGCGCTTCGAGGCCAGTTGTTACTTCGGCTCCCAGTAAAAATGTTCATGCTTCCGCAGAAAGAAATCCTCGGGAAACAGTTTTTTCCGATAATGTTTGTGTGATCGAAGAATCGTCCAGGATTATTAATAGTGAACAGCCTAGTACAGAAGAAGAGCAGCCTCAACAGGCAAAGCAGGACAACAAAGAGCAGCCTCAACAAACAAAGCAGCTGCAAGACAACCAAACCTCTCTAAAAGCGAAGCCTGGGTCCGTGCGGGGGGACCCTTCAGAATGCGTTCTGTTCCAGAACGATTTTGAGAAAGATGATTTTGAGAAAAGAAGTTCTGCGGAAAAGCCTTACATTGATCAAACCCTATTACAGTTGTCCAACGAAGGAGCTACTATGGTAGCACCGGCTTTTCTTCAATCGAACAAGAAACATAATGATAAGATTTTTAATAAAAATAGTTCCGAGAAGCTGCAGACGCCTGTAAAGAAAATCCAAAAATTTCCGGTAAGAATTATCGAAAAAGGTGATTTTTCAAAACAAAATGCAGATATCATGAGTTCCCAAAACAATTTCCAAATATTGACGACGCCGCAAAAATTCTCAAATATCTGTCTACCCTCCAAGCAGACTCGCAGTCGTTTTGGGGATCCTCTTGCAGCTTCGAGGGCCCCTGTTGACAACCGAGGCGAATCGGAATCCAATCCGTCCAATCCATCACCATCGGAATCCATTCCCAGTTGTGGGAAATCTCACAAAAGCCTTAGCGAGTCGCCGGTTCGGAGGGGCCCCACCAGCCGTTTCGACTCCTCCCCAAGGACACCTGCAGATGATGGAATTCTAAAAGATGAGCTTCAGGATTTTGGGTCGAGTACTAACGAATGCAGTACTAGTAGTAAAGGACGAAAAATTGACACAGCAGGTTTTCGAATTGATAATTCTGAAAGACATGAGATAAGCTCACAATTCGCGAGAATTTTGAATCACAAAGTGGAAACTTTTGCAAAAACTACTACTTCTAGAAAAAATTCAAAATCCCTTTTGATAGAAGATTCAGAAGAAAAAGCGCTACAAAGTGCCGGGAGCAGCGACGCTGAGCCGCGGTTCTTTGCCAGCAGTCTGCCTCGAGTTGGAAGCAGCCTGAGCAGCCGGAGCAGCCAAGAGACTCCTCCTAATTGTTCATCTAGTATCAGTAGTAGATCGAATACAAATTATGAGAAAGCAGTGCCCGACGTGATCAGCAGCACTAGTCGTAGTGCAGCAGAAGATGCAGATATTAGTCATTATGTTACAGAGGAGCCCGGGGCCCCGACCCGGTCTGAAAAAAAGGTCAATGATATTATTCATCCGACAGAGCAGCATCCGAAAAACAAGAATGTCGTTGACAAAAAAAGGCGACAAGAGCAGCAGAGTTTGAGGGGCTCCCCGTTCAAGAGCGGGGAGAACAAAGAATTTGCGGAGCTGGAACGAAAAGCCGCCTTGGCGGCCTTTTGGAAACAGCAGGCCGCGGAAGCGGAGGCCCACGCGAGATTTTTGCAAGAACATGCGCTGGAAAAAATTCAATACAGTAATTCCATCCAACAGCAACCTAATTTAGTACCACTAAACAAGAACAATTTGGAAAAACACCATGTCGAACAGCCATTACAACCGCACTCATCTCAGTACCATAATATAAACAATTATCATCATGCCAATTATGAAGGAGGAGGTAGAGGAGGAGGCGGGTTTCCATTCTTCGAAACACGGGGGGGCCCCAATCAGACTCTGGGGGTTCCTCCACGTGGAACCCTGGCTCCGCCTGGGCCGCGGCACCCGTACGATCGAACCTGTGTCGCAAACAATCATCAATATCACCAGTATCATCATAAGCATCAGGATCCATCAGTACTGGGTCCCGCGGTTCCGGGACTTAGCTCTCTTCACCTTAGTCGTCGCTACCACCACGGTCAAATTAATGTTGACCACAACAATTGGGAGTTTTCAAATTTCTACACGAACTACACTGAGGCGCCACTAACGGGCCATCAACATCATTTACAACATTATTATTGTGCCAATGGTGGGGATCTTCTTTCAACAAACGTGGAATTTCAACAACGTGGGCATCTGAATTTTCCAAACTTCGTAAAAACCAACAGCAGTAGTTTTCAGGGACCCGGCTATTACGAATCAGTATCACAACAACTACAGCTGTCACTGAGTCACAACAATCATATTGATAATTGTCTAAATCCGCCGCCACCGCCTCTTAGTCAGAAGACTCAGCACACCGCGGCCACCACTGAGGCTACGGAAAAAGCAGCGAACGCTTTGTATCAGGGCGGAGAGGACGCACTGCGGACCGTTACCAAGCGACTGCCCGTTCATCAGTAAAATACTCTAATGTTAATGTATATTGTAATACAGAAGTAGTGGTCATCAGTATTCATAATCTTGAGGTATTGTCAAATTCATGCAAAGCGATATTATATATTATTTTAATTGTACTATTTGTAGTCATATGAAGAACGCGATGTTTGCACACATGTTATATAAGTTGGCGTATTACTGGTGCTCTGTATACAGAGCATTACGGACTCGTTTTTTTTTTGAAAACATCCGCCAGGGTGGTAGGAAAAATTTGCGAGGTAGCAGTCTGTAAAGTCCGTCCAAAAAGAATATTTTCGAATTAATTTCGAAATTGTTGTTGGATCATATTGGGGATATTTATACAGTTTTTGAAGTTCATAAGCGCACACATGAAAAGAGCCAGATTTTTTTTTTCGAAGTAAAAGTTGTTTGGATATGCAGTCCGTGTTTGTATTGAATGTTTTTTTCTCACAATGCCCCGCACTGGCTTGCCGGCGCGTCAAACCCTGTAAATCATTATATGCAAAGAAAGTGTGTACTGTAGTGGTGGTCGCCGGTGGTCATTCAAAGGCTGCATTCAGGATGTCTATCAAATTATCAATATCATGAGGTTCCACCAAGGTTTTCTTATTTACATTTGTAGTAAAATTTAAATTTCGTTGCAGAGTACAATTTTTTTGATGTGCGTTTTCTATGTGCAGGTATTGATCGATGTTGTATGATATCTCATCTGATCCAAAACAGGCCAAGGTCATGATATTCGTCTGACATTTAAACATTCTTACAGCCATGACTTAAGTTACAAAATTTAACTACAATTTTTTTTTTAAAGAGAAATTTGTCTCCATACAGATTTTCTAAAAGTTTTGATGACATGCCGTTTTGCACGATAAGAACACCTCAAAAAGTGCTATAGGGCCGTGAAATATCAAAGAGTCATTCAATGTTGTTATCGTTTTAGAAGGTTGTGTGTCATAATTTTGAAAGTTAATAGGTCTTTAAAAGTGTATTCATTTTTTTCATGTCATCATCATTTAGTATTGCGGAGCTCTCGTGTGAGTAACAAAAGACTAAGTCATTTGTCACGCGCACCCGTAAGTGTTGCATTAAATTTAGTGTGTATGCCTACAGGACACTGACAGTACAGCCTAGCCCTACCGGGAGTTCATATGTGAGTGAGTATGATGTATTGTAATTTATTACATGATAGGGCGAGAACACAGATAGAATATGATACAAAAGTCAAAACTGTTAGAACTACATACAAATTACAATGCAGACGCAATTATCATATTCACGGCCATTTAACACTGTTTATTACGCGAGGAAGAAGAAGGAAATCACCCTAATATCAAAGCAGTCGTTCACTTTTTTTTTTTACGAAAACATTATCAATTCAAAATGCTCGATTTTTGCATTCATGACAATGATAGCATGTGCTGGTGCAACTTTTTTAATATCTAGGTCTCAAAAAGCCGTGCGAGAGTTGATCAGTACGTTACAATTTCGGGTGGTGGCCCAATATTCATTCTGTTCGTATCGTCGGGAGCTTTTCGCCGGTCTGTTCTATTGGATTAGCTGAAATTGGATCCGGAAAATTATACTCAGTATATTATGTATAGGGACTAATAGGTAAATTCATTGGCGTTTTTTTCCTTTCGGGTGACCATATTTAAAAAGACGCATGAATTCTAGCAGAACGGCTTTGATATTATATTGAAAATGGCCTATTATGATCTTTTGCAGGGGCGCGAAAGAGAAAACGTTACGAAAATATTTCCGGTACTGGAAAAAAAGTCGTACGAAAAAAAGTCGTACGAAAAAATACGTACGGAAGAAGAAGTCGTAGCCGAGGCAGATACCGGTTCCCAGCAGAGGGGGTTGGTCCCGCGGTTTGTAAGGGTTGGTCCCACCCCAACAACAACAAGCTCTGCGGCCCCGCAAAGAATCATTCCGAGTGACGCTGCTGGGACTCTTTTGGAGGAATTTAATACCAAGTTTTCTTCTCCCGGAAAAAAGGATGACATTGATGCTCCTTCCTCAAGATCCTCCACGAATTTACGGGAACTTTTTCAAACTTTCAAATTTTCGCCGGAGGAATTTCTTGGCCCGGGGGACAAGAACAGTCCTAGTGGG
>Ga0099797_100883_pt1 | contig 17443 bp, 17 predicted proteins | sample Uncmet_Sort48C_1_FD_89871 | JGI IMG/M metagenome (GOLD analysis project Ga0099797, IMG submission 89871) | Marine eukaryotic communities from CALCOFI LINE 67, Pacific Ocean - C012_Sort48C_1 | ecosystem: Environmental > Aquatic > Marine > Oceanic | place: Pacific Ocean: Monterey Bay | collected...
TGCAAATGCCCAAGTAATGCTCCTTGGAGCCACCCCTATGAATGAATGTCTTGTTTTCACCCATTTGTATGGAGTTGGAAACTTCCGAAGGGGTGCAAAATGTTCGTGGGAGGGTCACCAAGATTTTGCGTGCTAGGGAAACTCATTCTGAGACTTTCGCACGCGAGCCATCAAAGGTATTGTTTACTTTTTGAAATACCGGACCTCCAAGCCCCAGACCCAAAACCACTTTTTCATGTGTTTTATGGGCTTCTGGGGATTTGCTTACTACGTGCATAAATCAGTTTTTTATTCAAAACTCTTGATTATGGATCCACTTTGTGCCCAATTTCGTCAAAAGTACCGTTCCCTCTACCTCTATAGCTTTAGAATAAGTTGCTTAAGGCTCCAAGCCCACCCACGGAATCAATACAGCACGCAATGCTATTTTGTGCCTTCTTAGCAGACTCCATACCAGGTGGTTAGTCCTCCCATCTCCCATCAGGAGGCAATCAGAAACCACAAATAATCGGGAGGTATGCTATTCTCTATGTTCTTAGATGTCTGCTACATTCCCTTTGAATTGTTCTTTATACAATAATGCGTAACTATCGAGCCTTGGCTGCGTCGGTGATACTTTGATTATGAGAATTGCATATGACCCCAAAATTAAACAAGTGAAGGCACGGGGCCACAGCGATATAAGATAATTCCAAAATCAGATTTCTTCAAATCATAAGAGTTGGTGTGAATTTTGTTTCGACTCATGGATTTTCGATTTATCTCTATATATATATATGTTTCGATTTATATATATATATATATATATATATATATATATATGTGTTTGGAAGCCTCTAAACAATTGCTGAATCTGGAAATCCCAGGATTTCCGTCGGGGTTGTGCAATTTCTTGGAAGTCCCATATTATGTTGGAGCCACACTTCGACAATCTTCATTCATGAGAATAGTCGTGAAGATAATACATATACCAAATCCATGATAATTATATATGAAATGAGAATATATATATATATATATGCACTATATTGAGCCTCTAATTTGGAAAAAGTTTTGTTTTTTTTTGGGGGGGTATCATGTACACATATTAGTTTTCCATTCACCATTATGGTTTCCATCACAGTGCGGTGGGGTCGCCGAACGCACTGGTGGATGGGTTATAGCAGGAGGGCTCCCCATGAACTATGTGTCGATGTCAAGAATTCCAAAGGATGTACTGGCAAGTGTTGCCGGGAAGTGTTTTTGTCGCTTTGTAAAATTGGTGACGGACATAATTCAGCAACACCTGAACCAAATTCCCGGCACCTGGTCCCTAAACCCAATTGTCCGGTGCCGGGGCCCTTCAAAACAAGTCGGGCATGTGTTTAAATGCATCTGGGGTGTTTTTACATTGAATTTGCATGTGACAATGAATAAAATCATTGTGCAATCGATAAGATCCAAATAGTTTATATGTTTTGTTTGTTGTTGCAATTTTGGGGAGTTTGGGTTGCCAGTCCTTCGGGGAGAAAACAGCTTCGAGCACGCACCCAACACGAACATCTTACCATAGTTTCGTGTAACTCAGTCCACCAACCGCATGTTTAGCAATCAACATATGTTATTGCCATGGGGTCAACAAATCTACAAGCCCTTACAAGGTTCAAGCCTTCAATATGGCTTTGGTAATTAATGTGGTAAATGCCATGGTTGTGGCTCTGGACAAAACAGTGTCTCAAGCCAGTGCCGTCGTTTTGTTGAAAGCGTACCGATTCAACGACAGTCGTCGAAATTGTGTATCATTTCATGTATTGTTATTATTTTTATTCATATTGAAATAGATGTAGTTGCCCCTTTGGGATTGTGTTGGATGTTTGAATTATTGTGACCCATTGATATAGTTTAATTGTTGGAGTTGTGTCGTTGATCATTGATTAGTGGAAAGAGGGCCAACATGCTGTCATCACCAAACAAGTGATGTCACCAAATATAGGGGTGTATTGGCATAAGCATGTGCAGGTAAGCAGTCTGTCCCCGCTTATGGCGGGATGGGAAACGCCAAGAACGGTGCCTTGCTACATAGGTGTTCAAAATATTTTTCAGAGGGTTCAAAGGTATGTTTTTCAATTGAGAAGATTCTGACCATGTGGCCGTCATCGAGGACACTTCAGAAGACTGCAGATGTGGTGATAGATGACCCCAGACCTCATGCCCACTTTTTGTTGGACAAGCTTACGGCATTCACGGCATTCGTGCCGAAGTTACGTGTATGTATCACGTCTTAGTTGTGAGAATTCTCGTTTCTGACAAGTTTCGTATGCAATTTCGTCAGCAGTACCATTCCAGCATTGCCCTCTTCCTCCAATTCAGCTGCCAGGATGCTGGCCATGTGGCCACAATCGGGTACTATGGAAGAGTGCAGATGTTTTTGCTTCCATTGAGGCCATTCCTGCCTACCCACATAAAAAAGAATAACAAAAAGAGATCATTGAGAGAGTCGTGGAGAGCCTTGCACAAAATCGAGTTGTGGAATGGTTTGGAGTCACACCAGGGGCCAGTGCATTTAGATCCACGGGTGGGTCTCGTGAGGTCCATTGTCGTGGTAGGGTTGGTGCTGGAGTTCTAGTCATATATGTTGTGTATGTTGGTGCTTCAGCGAAGTGAGGAAGCGTATCATCATTGAAGCACTTGGTTGACGTGTGCGTATACATAATAGTTGGTGATCGCTTATATACCTCTTCGCTGGGCACCCTTGTCTTGGTCTGGTTCTGTTGAAGTATGCTCTTTGTGTAGCTTTGCGTTGGTTCTGCTCCCAGGCCGTGAATGGAATGATCATTCATCCCAACCCTGAGCAGTGCCTCACTTGCAGGGCAAACCTGGGGACGCAGCACAGGCGTAGCATCCATGTTTTCAATTAATTAAAAAACAAACAGAAAATCAATTGCAACATGTTTTCAATTAGTTGAAATATTTGCATGTTAATTTCCAGTGTGTCGTCGATTAGTTGAACATGTTGCATTTAAATTCCCAGTCTTTTCGACTAATTGAACATGTTGCATTTTGATTCCTACTTGTTTTCATCCCAACCCTGAGCAGTGCCTCACTTGCAGGGCAAACCTGGGGACACACCACAGGCATAGCATTGCAAAGGTCATGTCTTGCAAGTGCCAGCCATTGTGTGTTCAGAGCACTCCCAAGCACAGTTATTTTGGACTTAGAAATGGAAATTAGCGCAAAATCAATAATGCCATCAAATCCAAACACATCACCATATGGATAGTGTCTCCAGTATTTTGACGTGTGTCAACGTTGTGGTTGCAGTATGTCAATATTGCAAGTGATATCCATAGTATGATCAGAGCATTCCCAAAGACCACTAAGTAAAACTTAGAAATGCAAGTTAGTGCGAAAGCAAGAATGCCATAAAACTCCAAACGCATCACTATATGGTTGGTGTTTCTAGTGTTTCTATGTGTGGCCACGTTGTGGTTGTGTATGTTGCGTATCACATGTGTCACACAATATGTCACAAAGGTGAAAGGGCAGCTATGAGGCTCCTAAGGTAGAAGGTATGAGGGTGATGCCCAGTATTGACCTTCAGGATTCAACTCTGTGTTTTGGTACAGTGACAAAATCTCAAAAAAAATGGCATGGGCGAGAGTCCAATGCCGTTCATGTACAAATCACTCCTGATTGCAACCCAGGGGTCAGATCCCATGGCTTGCACAAGCCTTCTAAGATTCGTTTTGGCTATTTTGGGCGATCATGCTATAAATTCATTGTTTGCCCATCCAGAATGAATGCAAGTGTTGAAGCAAGTTTGTATATGTATATAAATATAGTTGGAGTGTGCGCGGTCTGCCCTTCCCCAAGGTTTGCAAGCTTGGTGTCACAAAAGCGCCTTATCCTACGATGGTAGGGGTCCAGAGGTGGATGGGTCGAGTTTGATGTCTTCATCGCATTTCACTTCTAAATTAGGTGCTGGCGTTAGTGCAACGAATGTGACGGATTTGTGGCTCAACACGCGGAAAGCAAAAAGCAAAGCAAAGCATTTCCACACCATATACGGAGAGCTCCAACCAAATTCGAGTATGTACACACAATTCTATGTAACAGCTATGTCATCTAACCCTTGCTCACGTTAATTTCTGCACTTTGATGATCTGAGACTTGTTTAGGCAATGAAGTTGACATGCACGTGCTTGCTGAGGTAGCTCGTTGCCATTTATATCTACCCAGGTGTTGCAATGTGTGTTGTGTTTGTTTCTAATGTGTGCTGGGATTGTTTGTTCCTGAGATATGTTCATAGGAAAAGAGAGAGAAAGGGAGACAGGGATTTTCTATTGCTTGTCATCGATGTGTTCCTGTTCGGTCAACCCAGCCGCATCCTCACTTGTCAGGTACAGTCTACGTGGCAGCAATCCCGATTGGCCAGTGGGTTGTGGGATGTTCATAGGCATCTCCTTTTATAAGGATCGTATTCATGTGTGCAAACAGCTCGGTCTCTCTTGTCATCCCCTCCACTAACAAAAAACAAAGGCAATAGGTCTTAAAAGGGACAAGTACGGGGTCGAGCAAATCCTTGAATGCTTTGGGAGTTGAAGCTTCACAAATCCTTTGATTTAATTTAACAATGTCGCGGATTTTAATTTTTGTTGATAATGGAGGTGTCAGATAATTTGTGCCGGGTGTGCACATTCAGTGCCAGTACCGGAGAAATCGGTGTGTATTTGTTCATAGCTACTACTAGTTCATAAGTACTGCTTGTCGGTTGATACATGCAGCCCAGTGTTAATACATGATGATGTCATAGAGTAGCATAACTCATTCGTCAATTTGCTCAATATTGGTTTGTACACATAAGGAAAGCCAGCCCAGCACAATGGGTTGTGTGATGTGCTTGGTTGCATGGTTAGTTGCTCTAGAGAATCCACTTGTTTTAGCCTATTTCACCTCATGTTCTTGCAGACCCAGACTTCTCTTGTCTTGTGATAGAGCCTTGTGTGCTTGCATGTGTACTCCCTTTGAGTTTGTGCATGTCGTGGAGCTGCTATCAAGAAGAGTGCATTTACATTATTGATGGCTTGGTGTATTGTATGGATATAGCGTTATCTATAGACAGAGAGAGAGAGAGAGAGAGTTCTATACATCAAGCGCTCGGATTTCCTTCAGGGTCCCGCAATATACACATATTATAAACAGTATGAATAATATGCTTATAAATGCTTGTTCATATTTAAGTGTTGCTCTTAGAGGGAGACATGAAACATTGCCCGCGCATGAGACTATACATATATATATATATATATATATATATATTTGTATAGATTTACATATATATATATATATACTTTTTCTTGGTACCTGCCCAGGCGCACATGAAATATGTAGTCTACACAATCTCCCATAAAATAGCAAAATCTGAAGTGCCATAACGTTGGTACATTCGCATCACACAAGTTAATTGCGAGGTCTCGCATTGGTAGGCCCATCACCCGCAGGTTCTAAACACAAACAACTACAAAGAAACAGACACACATCAAAATCCAATTTCAGAATGAACCTTGTCCCCCTTCACCGGAACCCGGGCCCGGGCCCGTAGGGCCCAGGGTCCCTGTGGCCACAGTGTCTCGCAGGTACCTTGGAGCAACTTGGCAGTAAATTAAATCGTTTGAGTGTGTATCTCGCAAGTTGCTGGCGAGTTGACATTGCAGCTACTGCATCGTATACTTTGTAATTACACTGGGGTCATCGCATCAGCAGGGGGGCATTTAGAATTTTGGTTACATCTGAGGAGCTTTGTAGTCCCAAAATTGATAAGCAAGTATAGACATAGAAGAAGTAAGGAAATGAGATGAATCCCCGGGGACACCGCCCACTTCGATATTTCTGTCCATTGGCTCCAGCTTTGCAGATTCTTCAGCTTAAAGCATTAGTCGCTTCCCTCAACGTCTTCAGCACAGGTTGGCCCCCTCCTTGTCCGGTGGATGCTGGTGCCCCACCATGATCCCTTTCGGCCCATCGGCCTTTTGGGCTCCACACCCCCCGGGGCCACCCACTTTGCCGTACTGTGCGGCACTTTGCCGTAGCACCGCCCCCTTAGCCGTACTCCTCCGGCCGGAGGGGTGGCGTATCATGCGACCCATACCAGTACCATCAATCGGAGGGGGGGGAGGGGGGACGAAACCCTGTGGGGGGAACGAAACCTTAACACCCCCAACCATATATAGATATAATTTGTGTACTATGTTTTATTTCTACTGTTGGCTCAATTGCGGCTGAAGCTCGCAGCTGCTCTTACCTATTGTGCGATGATATTCTCTAGTCTCCTGTTTTTTATTTCACTTTGCCATGCGGCCCCTGTGCAGCTTTTCCCAGACTTTGCCGAGCCTGCCAACCATCCGACTGCGGCACGGCACTGGGTTCGTCCACCTGGACCAAGTATCTTGCCACGAACTTCGACAAGATTCGTTGGTTACCGTGGTGTGCTCAATTGCGTACGGGGGAAACCTATTTTAAAAATCCACCTTTATTTAGAAAATCCGGATCAGATTTATTCAATTAAATTCAATACAATTCAATTCAGATCCTTTTTCTATTCAATCCGGATCAAATTGATTTTGAAAATACACCTTTAACGTAATTTAAATGGGCATGAGTTAGGTGTCGATGTGCAAATTGCTTGGGTGAAGAACCATTTGTATGGATGGGACACCATTTTATGTTACTCGGTGGGGGAGCACTTGCTTTGAGCTCACGGGGCTGACAGGGAGTGCACCCAGATTTCAGAAGTTTGTCCTTTTCGGCGTTTAAAGTGGAAAGTTGTGAGTTTCGGTCCGCACGAAATTTAGCACCGTGGTGGATGTGATGCGCAGGCCTTTGCAAATTATTCCAAACAGGGTCTTGGCGATGTGTGGTGGCCGCAGTACCCTGTTCTAAACGGTCCTGGGCTCGCAGAATGTCTTGACGCTGTTCGTGCTGCCAATCTCACCACAATGGATATCAGTAACTATGTCCCTGGAGATACTGACGTGTGTGATGGGTCGCCTCCCGCGAAGGGAAGCGTGTGTGAGTATCATTTGCCGCGCAAGACCTTAGATGATCTTGAGCGAGAGTTGGGTGACACATTCTTGGGCATGGACATGAACAGGACGGCCGCTACATAGCCAACTTCGCTGGGCAGATGGCGGGCACAGCCTCGGCATCGCGTGCAAAACAATACCTCCACTTCATGCGTCACTTTCAGCGCATGACAGATGACTTGGGTTCACACATGATGTCTCTGAACAGCATGTACTATTAGATCAGTTTCCATGGTAGCCTTATCCGTCGCATTGATTCTGTTAATGCAATTTGATTTCAATACATGTAGCGGTACATCTCTAATAAGCCCCCCCCATCCCTCGATCAGAAGGAACATCTCATTGTTCGGACTTTGAGGAAGTGTCTGGTTTGAATGTATTTCCCAGATCTTTACAGATTATGTGTTTCCCTATGACTCTTCCTCCCTTCTCACCTTGTCTTGTCTCAGCTTTGCCCTAGTAAACCATAGCAACACCATAGAGAAACTATAAACAAACCATCGGAAACTGTACTCGTGACATCTACCAATGGACACAGGGAGAGCATAGGAAACCGATGAGCAACGATAGGGAGCCACTGGCATGAAAGGAGATCACAGGAAAACATTGAGAAATCAATAGAGAGCAGGAGGAAATCATAGGATATTCATTGAAACAGCAAAAACATAGACCAACGATGAAAAATGACCAGGACACCCTTGGTAAACCATGGGAGACCGTAGGGACATCAAAAAAACAAGGGAACATCATTAATTCTATATTATTTCCGTTACACTTCTAGAATGTCTCAATATTTCTTGAGTTGTCCAATCGTTGACCAATGGTTGCATATGGTTTCTATTAATGTTCCTTACTTCTTGGATGTTTGCCGATGTTTTCTCGAGTGTGCCCTCTGAACATCTTGGGATGTTCTTGTGTTTTTTTTTTGTTGAAGGCATCTGAATGGTTTTGCCATGGCTTCAAATAGTTGTTTTCGTCGTTGTCGTATTCCTTGTTGCGCGTTCGGTTTCATGATTTTGTTTTGTGTTTGGGTTGTTTGTGTGTGTGGCTCGTTGATTTTGTTTTGGTTATCATAAATTGTCGTTCCTTCGTTATCGATGTTATTCGTTGTCGTTGCGTCTAGTGTGTCTTCTTCGTGTTACTATTCATCGTTATCTTCATGTAAGTCCTTTTTGTTTGCTCTAAGTTAGTGAGTTGCTTAGGTGTTGAATTTCGCTTTTGTTTATTTGTGGTGTTTCTGTTTTCAGTACGATGCATGTGTCTTTATATTCTCCCTCTTCTATTAGTCTGTTCCTTCTATTATCATTCAGTCCTTATTGTTTCCGTTATTCCTTCTTCCGCATTCATTCGTTTCGTTTGTTTTCGTTCATGCGTTTGTCGTTTTTTTGTTTTTTTTTGTTTTATCAGGTGTTTTGATGTTTCCCTTTCGTTTGTGTATGAGTGTGATGTTCCTCTTCGTCTTATTCAAGTTATGTTCCTTTGGGATTTGGTTCTTGTTCTTTGTGTTTTTAGGTTGTAGTTTATTTGCCGTTGATGTGTTTAGTGTGCTCTCTCCGTGTTTTTGTTTATGTTCGTCTCTTTTTCTACATTATTATTGTCAGCCTCGTTGTTTCGCACGTTGCACCTCTCCCAACTTGGTATACATTGCCCTCTGGTCGCCGTTATGTTTTCTTGTGATTTCTTGAGTTATTCGCGGATGTTCGATTGTATTCGTCTGATCCACTATGATTTGTCGTGATCTTTGTTTTTTCCCGTCCTCTTCCTCAGTGATATATTGGTAGACTTCAGGCTGTCTCGCGGTTTTATGTTTTCTTATGACTTTAATGTGGTTCCTATGGTTCTGCTAGGACGGCTTTTGATTCCTCAGGTTTCCTGATGCGTTTTCATTGTTTTCTGGGGCTTGCCAATGTTCGTTAACACTATTGGCTTGGAGGCTTCAAATGTCACACAGATGTTTATTTGTCCAGGATGGGCGGCCGCTTTGACAACCAACACATTGTTTGTTGTGTGTATGTTGTGTTGTGGCACTTCCTAACACGAATACACCATCTGCTTTGTGGATTGTGTTTTTTCCTGTGGGTGATTGAGGCCCCTCATTCTTCCACGGGAGCATGAATCTACAGAGTTTGCTGTGAGCCTCGATAGAGTCTACTATGTGGCGGGACCACATGATTCTGAAGTGGTCCGTTATGTGCATTTCTGTGGGCTCGAATTTGTATTACATGCGCTTTGGCGTGGTGTTGCAGATGTGTTTGTATTTGTTTCGATTGTTGTTGGAACCACCTCCTGCCACCTTGGTACCAAACTTGGAGAAAAAGCGGGCACTTGCATGCCATCAAAAACTCCACATCGCATTCCACTAAGGTACTACCCCCACTACTTTGCCCACACTGGACTCTACAGCTTGCTTGGATCTGAAAGTGCGCAGGGCTTGCCCAACGACCAGCTTTACTACTCATTCCTTCGTGGTGCAGCGAAACAGTATGGCAATCTGTGGTGGGCCTCGGCATCCATTTTCAATCGATGGGGTCAAAAGTCATGTCACCATTGGAACATATTTTCAGGTGGAGTTGGGCTATATGTTTGTAGGTATCTTTTGTCGTATAAGGCGCTAGATGGTTCATATGCGTGCCATGTGTTGTTAATATAATTGCATGTTTCAACATTATTTGTATGCGTTGTTTGTAATTGGGATTCGTATATTTGTGTTTGTTGATATTGCGTTTTGGTAACTTGAGGTATAGATGCTATTGTATTATTTGTCATATCTGTTGGCCAAAAGGTTCCAGGCAGAATGACTGTGGGATGGTTGTCGCTTCCCAGTAAAACCAGTTTGACATGCAAGCTTCCAGGCAACTCGGTGTATTTCAGCACAAAGCTTCATGTGGCAGGTTTCTTCATAAACATGTGATTTCTTTGTGAATGAGACTAAGATCCTGTGATTCGTTATGACATCTGTGTACATTCCGGAGAATGCAGATCCTGTAAAGCCATTTCCCAGCCACTTCGGGCCACTCCCCGCCTTTTCCGCATCATTTCCCAGCCACTGCCCAGCACACTTACAGGCCAGTTGCAAGCCACTTGCATTTGTGAGCGCCCGAAACAGATGTGTTTCATTTCGCTGAAAAAAGGCACCGATTACGGCGGGCGCGAAATTGAGATGCAGAGCCGGCCGGCCGCAGCCGCTGCCGCCCGCCGCCGCAGCCGGCCGGCCGGCTTGGGGCTTGGTCCCCCTGGGCCCATGGTCTCCATGAGCCCCATGGGCCCAATGGGCCCAAATGGGTCCCATGGTCCCCATGGCCCCATGAAGGTGCATGGTTTGATATTTTTGCATGGTCATTACGGCGGAACGGCCCTCTGTTCCGGATGCATTCATTTGTTAAATCCAGTGTTTTTACTTCCCAATAAGTTTCCATAATTACCATTGGAATGTACTGTACATGCTTGCTCCACGACCGGTACGAGCTTGGCATTATTGAAGCGACTCCTGTACACAGAGCTTATGTATTGTAAGTTGCATTGTATTGAGCTTTGGCAGATATGGATACCGGCAAGCATACGGGAGATTACCTATATCAAATTGTGAAGGTTTCCGCTCAAGTTTAATATTGTCTTCAATCAAAAAGTTGCCTTGTCTACGGGCAGCCGCGTGCTCATATAAACATGCGGTTTCATTTGGGTATGTTATTGTTTAGTGTATCTTTATGTATAGGGAATTCTGATTTGCTTTATACCCATACGCCATACTCCTTTCGGTGCGCCCTCCGGTGGACCAAAAATCCAAAAAATGTGGTATATGATATAGACGCGGAACAGAATTTGGGTTCGGTTGGTCCAATTATCGCGCCGAGATCTCTGTTCTCGAGTGATTTCGTGGCGGAAAGGTTGGTTTCTTCGGTTTCCCAGAATTGGTTGGCCACTTTTTTTATTGACGAAATGTTCATTGAGACGGAAACTCTCTTATGCTAAAATATTGCTACAATGATGCCACTTGATTAATATCCAAGTTTTAGTATGATTTCATTTTCTTTGTATGTATTTGGCATATTCTCGGGGGGCGGGGCCGCCGCCCCCCTTAGAATGTGACAAATATATTTAAAGAATTTAAATAATACGTAATCTCCAATGTTAGTCAAATTGACATGGTTTTATCGCATTTTCAAGAAATTGCTGCTGATGCTTAATACGAATAGAGTTTCACGATTTATGTACCAATCTAGCATCTTTGGATTCGAGGGCTCGACCCTTGATAATAATGAGTTGACACCAATCGGGCGCATGCAGCAGGCCGGCGTGAAATTTGTGAGTGCGCGACATGCAGCCTTGGGATCTGTTAGTGGTACTATGCTTACAACTGTTGCCGTCTTGCTTGACTTTCACGCTGGCTTCTTATATGGAATATAATGGGGACCTTCTTCGTCATTATATTCGCAATTCTTTGTACGAAGTTGGTACAAAGTTTGACGATTGTGGTACGAAATTTGACGAACTTGGTACGAAATTCAATCTCGAAGTGATCAAATATAGACCCTAAGTGAGAAAATACACCCCCCGGCGGCTCTATATTAGATCACTTCGGGATTGTATTTCGTACCAAGTTCGTCAAATTTCGTACCACAATCCTTAAAATTCGTACCAACTTCGTACCAATAATGGAGAAGAGAACAATTCACAAGGTCCCCATGATATTCCATATAACGCTGGCTTCAATCCACCCAAGCACCAAAATGTCGCGAATGGGGAAATCTACCGGGTATGGGGAAATCGCGCGTATGAGACATCAGATCACTATGCGCACGCTGTAATGGACATGCTCTATCCAAATTACACGAGTGCCGGCTTCTTCAAGGATGAGGAGGGGTTCCTGGCTCCCACTCCGTATGGGGATGTTGCAGATGTATTGCTTTCTGACGCACCATTATGGCTATTGCAGCGCTATCCTGTCATGGTTGTGGGCGGTGCCTTGTCTGTGCTTCCACGGGAGGCGAGAAGGAAGTTGGAAGCGTATGTTGCCGCAGGAGGCATCGCAGTGCTATCAACCGAAACAGTATCAACTCTCGGCGAAGCTTTCGGTGTACAAGTCGACAACGCTCCTGTTCACATACCAGCAAACGCATCGTACTCTGTCAACACCAGCGCAATGGGCTCTCCAACAGTGTCTCCAGTGCATGAGCCATACCCAGCCGAGTTGCTTCCGCTCAAAACTACAAATTCCACACAGGCCACTGTTGTGGCAAGTGTTGGCAGCAGCATTGCAGCCTTGCGTATCGAATTTGGAAAGGGATTCGTTCTGGTCCTGGCCTCCAGCGGAGTTGCTGCCCAGCCTCAGTGCACATTGCCGATCCAAACAGGAGACGACACAACACTTCCAGTGCCATTCCCAATGCTGGCTCATGTTCGCGCTCTCATGGGTGCTATATTTAAAGCGCATGCTGCAATCTTTGATGTCCCTGCAGGCCTCTCCGTTGTCGTTGGGCGTCGCCATGCTGGCGCATACACAGTTTTGGTGTCCAACAGTGATTTGGAAGAACACCCATTGTCTTTGCAATCTAACATCGGTCCCATCCTGTCTGTGACTGAGGAACCTCTCGACCAAGGCGAAAAGTATTCCTCAGGCTACCTTCCTGCAGGATATGAACAGGCACCTATTGGCAGGAGCACCAACACATCCATCGCAGGTGGAGATGTGCGAATCTTTGATGTGGAGGTGACAGAGACAGCCTCGCTCATTCATTCACCTGCACCTACTGGTCCTGAAGGCCGCATGCTGCCAGTGACAGGTGGTGTTTACGACGCCGTCCTGTCGCGGCCTACATTTATGCAGCATTGGGACGGGGCTGTTGTGGACTGGCGCCATGTGGAGCGCACGGAGCCCGCCTCACTTACCAGTGAAGGCCGTTGGGCCACACAGCGCGGCATCCGCCTTGTAGTTGACTTTACCGCAGGCTTGAATTTGTATCCAGACTTGCGCTTGTGCAGCAACTCTGCGGGACAGTATGAGGCATCCTTGCAGCGCATTGAAGCAGTGTTGGCCAAGATGTCGTTGCCAGTTAATGCCTCGACCGCAACCTTGTCTTCAGCCATGTATTCCCGGAGTGCTGTCATTACTGCTCACCGTGCACCTGAGAACTACTACTCTGCTGAACAGTGCCAAGCCGACTTTGTTGCGGCCTTCCGACGGTTGGCAAGATTTGCTGCTTCACGTGGCTTGACACTCTACCTTCGCACAGAGGAAAACAAGCTCAACCTTGCCAGTGCTTTGCAAATATACTCTGCTGTAGGTTCTCCTGCAATCCGAATGGCACCGAGCACGGCGCTTCTCGAATGGGATGGTATTCACACAGTGGAGCAGTTGCATTCAGCATTCCCAGCTCTGCATCCAGAAGACATTGGCATGTGGTTTGCTGCCGCCACATCTGCAGACCCTCTCGTCCCTTCGATGCTCCTCTCAGCACATGCACCGCTTTCCGGTGGTTCTGGTGCAGCCCTTGCTCTCACATCGTTTGCACCACATGCTGCAATTGTATTTGATGCGCAGCTGCCTGACATTGATGCAGAAGTGGAAGAAGCTGAGGCCCTACACAAGGCTGAGGGGCCGCAGTTTCATGAGAATCACGATACCATTGTCGTATAATCGTGGTCTTGTCTTCCGTCCTCGATAACAACATTTTATTGTATGCCGTCGTCAAGAAACAAATCATCTCCACTTGCGCATTGCCACATATAATTGAGTAATTACCTTGACTTCTTATATTATTTATACAATTGATCATTTGTTGTGCGTCACAGATCCTGACATATGTAAGTCTTGTAGCTCCTCACTTCCACAAGCTTTCCTGCAAAACACACACACCCATTCTTTCAACGACTTGCCGGTGCCAGTGTTGGCCCCTTACCTCTATCCCCGAAGAGGACCGGCAGTCACATGGTTGCGTCATGTTGCGTCTCCACTGCTCAAACTACGGTGTAGCTATGGCTTAGATGTGGGACCTCACAATAGGGAGCTGCCGAAGAAAGGAGCCACACACTCACAACATCCAATTATATATATATATATATGTGTGTGGGATTTATATATATATATATATATATAATTATATATATATATATATATATATATATACTGGTGACGGATTACATTCAGCAACACTTGCACCCTAATTTCCGGTCCCCAGGGCCTAAACCCTATTTTCCGGCCCCGGGGAACTTCAAAACAGGTCGGGCCCGTCTTTATATGCATCTGAGGCGTTTTTTGCATGGAGTTTGCATCTGGAAATGAGTGAAACCATTGCACAATCGATAACATCCCCCAAAAGTCGGATTTTTGCAATTGTGGTGAGTTTGTTTGCCAGCCCTTCGGGGAGAACAGATTTCCGACAAACGTTCCCAAAACGAAAATCTGAACATTGTGTTGCTCAATTCAATTCACCGTATAATATATATATATATATATATACAATGTGCCGTACATGATGGTTTTTTGGAGTTTCAAACTAAGAGTGTTGTTTTTGAGTTGTTTGTCATATGGCCTGTTGGGACTTCGCACTTTGGTTGCATGGCCACACGCAATCCCACAAGCTACGTGTCCAGATCGTACTAGGCAAAATATATCGCACCAATTAGCTTGATCGCATAAGACTTGTAAGTTTGGTTATTGAGAATTGGCAGATATAGGAAACATGCCAACTTATGGCTCTTCACTTGTCTTAAACTATGCCAGAAATACGGCGAAGATACGGCCATTTTGGCAATATTGCAGATTGCGTATGATTTTGATATGATGCTCGTATATGTGATATATTATGGGGAGTGGGGCCGCCCCCCAGAAGATGACAAATATTTGAAAACGATACGAAACTAATACGAAATCTTCAATATGAATCAAAATACCGGATAGGTTGCGAATGATGGTCGTATTTTCCATAAATTGATGTTTTGGTATTGCACCATACCAATATATCATTTTACAAAATAAGACTTTGTCATATCTCTCAGAATGTCATGGCCTCTCTCTCGTTCCGTTGCATGCCCAACAGAAGAGTAACTTTGATTGTTGTCATACTTGGGCAATTGCTTTATAGTAGCATGTATGTAGCATGTCTATGAATTTCATGGAGCTCGTTACCATGGGCATGTATGTTTTGGGTTGAGCGCTTTCCCTACCTGGGATTTGTTTTAGGTTTTAGGCATCCATCAAGTTGAATAGGGCATCATGAGTGTGAACCCCTTTGCCAGCATTATTGCAAGAGTTCGGACATGTTTGGGTGAAGTTTTTTTGTTTGAATAAACTTTGCACATTGGGGTGTCCTCCTTGGGGTAAGGTCTCACCTATTTTTGCTAGCCCCCCCCCCCTTTTTTTATATATATATGTATATATATATATAGTTATATATATATATATATATATATATATATATATATATAAAAAAAAAACACAATATGTGTGTTTCTGGTACAATTAGTGCCCGGTGCCCTTAGCTGGGTGACCTTAAGTCAAGAAATGTATTGTGTGTGTCAGCTTGGCATATTTTTGTGTTTCGGGAAAATACAACATGCAATCTGTTGGCAGGACAAATGTCGGCAGGGATAGAACAATATATATATATATATATATGTTTTGCTGATTATATGCAGATCGGTTATATTTAGATGACACAGTGTGGCAGACAGACATATGCCCAAAATATGACACACAGGCGACATTCAGATAAAATCAGGACTGGATCGATCAATGGAAATGTCATGAGATACATGCGACCTATATAGGAATTGACAAATTCCGCATGTATCTCCTTGGTTGAAACTTGTGATTTGCATTCGAATCACAATATTTGTTTTACTTGGCGCGACGTTGCGTTTCGCAGCGACATGGTTTGAGGTTACTCTACATGCTATTTCCCTCTGCCAGATTCTTTCCAGGCAAGGAATTATTAAATTGACATTCTTATAGGTGGAAACGTACAATACCGAATAGAATCAACTCATTGTACAAAATGCCACGGTTCTAAATTTCGTGCTAGACCGACATCAGGATTTCCAACGTTAAGCTTGGGTAATTGCGAAATCATAACTTCCGGGTGCAATTCGGTAAAATGGTGCACACCTATGACATCGACACCTAACTTACGCACAGAATTCCGGCACAAGTCTGATGGAAATAGTCCCATAACCTCATGAGCATTTGAATGTGGATGAAGTGGTATAATTTTGACCCCAGACTCGGTGTGAATTGGGTTTGCCTTATGTGCCACAGCTTTCAAGTGAAACGTGGTATAAATTTGATCCGAAACTCCGCGCGAATTGGGTTCGACTTGTAGGCAAAACCTTAAGTAGCCTCCCACAAGTATGTGGCACTACACCCATAGATTGATAAAGAGAGTATTAAGTTCTGATGAAGGGGCTTTCATTTTGTTTTATGTTGGGACAATTCTGCAGAGACAACAGTCAGAAAACAAGAAACGAGAAACTGTGCTCCTATATGGAAACCATTTATTAACACATTAATCGTGCGGGTATCCTCGACCATCATTTTCTTACATCGAGCCTTGCTGCAAAGGCGTGTTTTTCAAGCTTGAAGGGCTAATTGTCTTAATCAATGTTTTCTTAATCAATTATGGTTGTAAACTAGAGCCTTCCAACACCCTTAGAACACAAATCCGAAAAGGTAAGACAGTTCATATTTTCGATTGATGTCCTTTTATATTCCCTATTGATCTCTTTGAGTGTCTCTGTAGGCGTTGGGTCCGCCTGCACGAAATTTGGCATTCTGTGCTGAATATTGCAATATCAACTCCAGGTCCCCATGCGACCCCTCAAGAACAGATGGATTGCAGGCCCATATTGACATATGATTTACAGCTAATGAACAAATTAGCAAATAAACATGTTTGTTTGTTGATTTGGTTATGTTGGTGTGCGTATTAGGTGTGTATCGTTTGTTTGGTTATTTGTATGTGTATGTTTATGTTTATGCGTATGTTTATCTTTCTTATGAGATTTCAATTCCTAGTCCACATGGGAATCCCAAGCACATATGTGTTGCAGGCCCATATTGACATGTTTTTAGTTTTTTGTTGAAATCCTACAGAACTCTTCAGTCTCGTCCCAAAAATTGATTTCTCATATATAGTTTTGCTTGGTGGACAAATTCTTAGTTCACTCCCCAAGAGTATTTTTTATTATACTGGAGCCTCCTTAATGCAGAATCCGCCCATTGACTTGAAAGAGTTTCCTTATGTATTCCTCATGAACCCGTTTAGGGTCCCCTATGGGTCATGGGGCCGCCGTACGAAATTTGGCAAGCACCGATGGATTGCAGGCCCACATTGACATACTAGTATGATTTACAGCTTGTTGTTGTGGCATCCTAGCGCCTGAGTTTT
>Ga0099797_100884_pt1 | contig 17434 bp, 25 predicted proteins | sample Uncmet_Sort48C_1_FD_89871 | JGI IMG/M metagenome (GOLD analysis project Ga0099797, IMG submission 89871) | Marine eukaryotic communities from CALCOFI LINE 67, Pacific Ocean - C012_Sort48C_1 | ecosystem: Environmental > Aquatic > Marine > Oceanic | place: Pacific Ocean: Monterey Bay | collected...
CACAGTTGATGGCCCGGCACAGTTGATGGCCCAGCACTGCTCATGGCCCAGCACTGCTTATGGGCCGGCACTGGCCATGGCCCGGCACTGTTCATGGCCCGGCACTGTTCACAGTTCATGGCCCGGCACAGTTCATGGCCCAGCACTGTTCAGGGTCCCGCACTGTTCATGCCCCGGCACTGTTCACTGGCCCAGCACTGATCATGGTCCAGCACTGTTCATGGCCCGGCACTGTTTGTGGTCCGGCACTGTTCATTGCCCGGCACTGTTCACTGTGCATAGCGCGGCACAGTTCATGGTCCGGCACAGTTATCAATCTATGCCCATGCGCATGCCTACACACGCGCCTATGCATCTGTATAGACGCACGTCCATACCCGCTTCTGTACACATGTCTTTACACGCACGTCTATACACACCGGTACAAATGCCATAATGCCAATGCTTTTGCACCATATGGTGCCACCATGTGCCAATGCCAGCGAAACCCGTAGCAGTCAGGCACAAGGGCTGCAAGCTGGTTTGCCTTCAAACCCTTCAAACCTCACTAACACTCACCTCTTTATATCCCACTATACCTTTAAGGGGCTTAGGAGTGCGAGGTACGAAGCCTTGGTGGGACATGTATCACACCCTTCTAGTACAACCACTGCACTGATCCGGAATGCGGACGCTGCTGAGGGCCTTGCGATGCGCTCACCTTCACGATGTATCGCCTAGGAGTACACGGTAGCCGGATCTTTGCAGAGACCATCGTCATTGCAGTCAGGTGTGCTCGTTCGTGGCTAGCTGGAGCTCCCTCTCTCATCAATCCACCGCCACTGAAAGCTCAACCACAGGCACCCAAGAACACAACAATCCAATCGCCGAGCAGAGTACGGGTGATGATTGACCGGGCGGCCATTCGGCAACCTGCGAGAGCCTCAAAACAGCAAGATCTCCCTGCAAACGGAGGGGTCGGTCTCTGGTGCGACAACGAGGAACGCCTCTGCCTACATTTGGGTAGCGTAGGGCCCTTCCTTGTTAGGGTGATGTCAATCGCGGACTTACTGGAGTATTGTAAACACAAAACGAAACAATCAAACATGTCTACACACTCGTCGGTACAAGCATCTATGCACATGCCTATGTAAGACTACACACATGTCTATACACACTTCTGTACACTGGTGTATACACTTGTCTATGCACACGTCTATGCACACGTCTGTACACACGTCTATACGCACACTCATGTACTGCAGGACCGCCGACCCTTGTCTATACACATGTCTATACGCATGTGTATGCACACGTCTACACACATGTGTCTGCACATGTCTACATGCGCACCCATGCACCACAGGACCGCCAGCACAAAGGCAGCACATGAGATGCAGCAGCTCCCACCATGTCGACCACAATTGCCTATACACACGTCTACACATAGGCCTACACTCACGTCTGTACGCATGTCCATACACACGTGTGCACAAATGTCTATGCGCACAACTATCTAAGACAATACAAACGTCTGTGCACTCGTCTATACACCCGTCCAGATCCACATCTGTACACACACCCATACACCACAGCACTGCCAACATGAAATTGCAGACCAGTCAGCCAAGGCAGCGCAGGAGATGCAGCAGCTACGCGCATGTCTATGCACGCATGTATGAAGTTGTCTGTAGTCACGTCTGCACACACGTCTATGTACACAACATCTCTATATGAGAATATAAACACGCCTATACACTCGTCAAAAACACTCTTTTACGCACACGTCTATGCACACGTCTATGCACACGTCTATACACACCGCAGGACTGCAAACACGATCTGACCAAACAGTCAGCAAAGGCAGCGCAGGAGATGCAGCAGCTTGCACAGCAACTAGAGGATTGCAGGCTCGAGCAGACAGGTCTGGAGCCAGCACTCTATAGGCAACACTAGCTACGAGAATGTCGTAGACTGCAGTCGTTCCAATACCAAGGATGAATGCTGAGGAGGCGAGCCCCGGCTGTTTGCTGCTGCACAAAGCTGGCCAACAGCCCCCAACCCTCCCTCACTCCCTCCCCAAACTCCAACTCCCTCCCTCCTAGCCTCCTTGCGCCAATAAATACCTTGGCATCTATCACAGCTCCGGACTTCCACCATATAACAGCAGGGTTTATATAACAGCAGGTTTTATATAACAGCAGGTTTGAGAGCCAGCAACTATAGTTGTGGCCTATATAGTTATGGCGTATAAGGGTATAGCCTATACTTTTATGGGCTATATAGTTATGGCCTATACTGTTATGGCCTATACTGTTATCGGCTATATAGTTGTGGCCTATGCCTTTATGGCCTATATGGTTATGGCCTATATAGTCATGACCTATATAGTTATGGCCTATATAGTTATGACCTATACACTTATGGTCCGTATAGTTATGCCCTGTGTAAGGACGGCCATGGGAGCCATGTGTGGTCTGTATAGTTATGGCGTATATAGTTATGGCATATATAGTTATGGTCTATATACTTATTGCCTATATAGTCATGGTCTGTATATTTATGACCTATACAGTTATGGCCTTTGTAGTCATGGCCTATGTACCGACGGGCTTTGGAGCCAGCACTATCTATGACCAACACTACCAAGGGCCAACACCACCTCCCTTTCTCCTTGAACCAGCAAAAATGCTGCACCTACCGGACTGACAATAAGCAACAACATCTGGGACTTATTAATATGTAATGACCGATATGCAACGATTGATTGTGTGATAACTGGTGGGTGCCAAAGGCCAAGACTTATGCAATAACTAGTATGCAGTAACCAATATTTGTCAAGCCTCTGCATATTTATATGCGCACGAGTACCGCTTACCAAGCAAACTTTTGAGCCCACAGGACTGTTGGAGAAGAGGGTAGAGCAGAAGCAGGAGGCTGACCTCTCCGATAACGAGCTGCAGATCACAGAGCTGCGAAGGTATATACCCATGCCTTCGCAGTTATGGCCTGTATAGCCATGGCATGTATAGTTACGGCCCACATAGTTATGACCGACATAGCTGTGACCTACACAGTTATGGGTCTACTTAGTGATGGCGTACATAGTCATGGCCTACATGAGTTGAGCCTATATGGTCATGGCCTATGTAGTTATGGCCGATCGAGATGTAGGTATGGCTGTCGTTATGGCCTATGTCGGTATGGCTTATGCCGTTATGGCCTGTGTAGTGATGGCCTATGTAGTCATGGAATATGTAGTTATGAAGCAAAAAGGAGCTGTAGACCACAGAGCTGCGGAGGTGTGTGATGTCATGTTAGTTTGAGTGTTCGGTGGAATGCTGGCTGGGCTGTGTGCAAAGGCCCGCTTGATGAAATGTTCGATGGGTTGACCGATGGAATGTTCGATGGAACATTCCATAGAATATTCGATGGCTTGAGCGATTGAATGATTGCAAAAACGCATGTGTTATGCACCTGCACTCCAGGTTGTTATGTGTAGCCACAAGTTACACAATGGCAACTCCCGCAGCAAACTAGTATGTCCTGACTAGTGTGTCTGTGCGTCAGGCGCTTGGAGGAGCATCAAGAAGATTGGGCGGCGGAAAGGGTCTGCCAAAACATGTCAGTTATTACAAACGGTCTATCCTAATAAACTAAATATCCATCGTAATATCTACTTATTGTAGTCTACTGTCTATCCTAACATCTCTTTTCTTGGAGCCTACTATCTACGCTAACCTGTCTTTTATTGTAGCCTAGAATTCAGCATGACGTGTCCTTTAATGTAGCCTAGGTCTTAGCATAACATATGCTTTTTCTAGCCTAGAATTCATGACAACTTTTTGTTGATTCTGCCTGACTGGCTATCATGACATCATGGACAGCATCCTACCATCCATGAAACATAGGATTTGCTACATTGTAATCTACCATCAAGATATGAGTTTTTACAACCTACTATTCATCATATCATATCCTGCTTGCTTTGAAACATATTATTTTAAACTTTACGATCTACAATCCATCATAGAATAGAATTCATGACCTAGATACTATTGTACCATATTTGCCATTATGACGTATTGCGCATGAGCGACAAGAGGGGCAGAAGATTAAGCTTGAAACAAAAGAGTTGCTAGTTGCACAGCTTCGGAAGACAGTCGCTGAGCTTCGGGGGACCGTCGAGGACGGGTATGCTGACGGACACCTTGGGACACGACAGACATGCTTTGTATGGTGGATGTGCGTTTCTGAGTGCCTAAGAATGAGAAAACTACCGCAACAGAGAGCTGCAAATTGCGGAGTAACACTGTGCATGGCAAACACGACCTATGACGCGTTTTTAATCAAGTGTGTGCAGGACTAGAAAAGTGCTATAATAGAGAGCTGCGGATCGATTAGGAACAACACTACACCCGACCAATACTAATTAGTCCGGCACTACTTATGACCAACACGACTTGAACCAACACCACTCATGATCAGCACTGTACCAGAGAGCTGCGGATCGCCGAGCTCCAGCAGATCGTCGAGGATGGGTACATCGGCGGACAGCAAATGGCAAAGGCTTCGGGCGAGGCTGAGCGTTGGTGCGGCGGAACATATCTGATTATGCCGTACCAATCCAATTCAACATATTAGTTGTTATGACATTACACGCAAGGCCTAGATCGGAGTCTGGGTTGTGCTGGAGCAGTGCCTATCCCAAACCTAATATGTTGGTACCGAAGCAGTGTGGGTCCTGAGGTAGTGTTGGCAAAGAGAACTGCGGATTGCTTGGGGCAGGTATGGGGGGGGGGGGGGGGGGGGGGGGGGGGAGGGGGGGGTCGATTACAAAGGCTCTCGCACGGTAGTGGCAACAACATATTGGATATTACGAAGTATCTATTTTTAAGAGTGTTTATGTTCAAGGCGAAAGTGTGTGGATTAAATGTTCGATAGAATGTTCAATGGAACTTTCAATAGAATGTTCGATGGATAGTTAGGTCGAATATTTCATGCAATGTTCGATTGATTGTTTAATGTCAAGTGGATGAATCATGCTGTGCAGTGTGCATGTGTGCGCGTGCAAGCGCGCATGTGCATGTGCATTTGCTTTTGTATGTGCATTTGCTTGTGCATTTGCACTTGCATGTGCATGCGCATGCGCATGCGCATGCAAACCTGTGCGGTTCGGTGTGTGTGTGTGCTGCGTGAATGTGATTGCGTGTTCGCGTGTTTGTGCGGGTGTGTGGGTGTAAATGATTGTGAACTTGTATACAGCCGACCCTTAGGCAGCATTGAACACATCAGACATGATTATACATTAGTGTTTCATCCCTATCATTCTCTACTGAAACTCTGCACCTCTGCACACCCCCCACTGCAAATATCTGCGCCTGCACATACCCGGCTTTTGCACATACCCTGCATCCATAACTCTGAAACACAAAAGGCGTGCCGAGAACGAGGAGCTGCGACAAGGACGCACAACGAGACGTGGCCAGGCACGGCACCGAAGAAATGTTAGAAATTCTAACAGCTGTATTTGCGACTCAGCTTGCATTGTGACTGCTTGGCTCAGATTTATGGTGCTGAGCTCTTCACACCCAGATTTGTGGCGCTCTGTCCTTTCTAGAGTGCCGACAAAACATCCAATTTTCAGCACTTCGGAAAGGAAGCAGCAACACAAATCGTCATGGGTTTGAGTATGACGTTTTTTTTGCCACAACTTTGTGGTACTAACGTTCGAGTCAGGAGTTTTACCCAGATTTCTATTGGTCATTGTGACGTACAATTGCAACAGCGACCCTCTTGCAATGACTGGTATTGTGGCATGGCCAGGCAGGAGATTAGACGCCTTTTGCGACTACAGCATATCACCCTACCATAATGCGACAGTCATTAGCACGATGACGATATGATTACAAAGATGGGCAAGAAGGCACGATATCGAAAAATATACTGTCCACTACAGCATGTATGGAGTAAAGGTTAGTGCAACAACGGTACCCTGGCCAGCTGTGATACTGGGAGCCTGCTTGGCCTCAACAAAATATTGGCATGCAACGTAACCCCTATTGCAACAATCACTCCATCACAAACACGGGAGCGGCAATTTGGTCAGGCGCGAGGCTGAGACCCTGCGCGAGGAGAATGTGCGGCTGGCCGAGTCCCAGCGCGCGCGTGGTGTTGCAAACGGCAAACTCCAGCAAGGCACTAAATAGCCGAACATGGCGTACTCGATGTCATGGTGTGGCCTAATGTGCCGTTACGCCTACTTCACGCGTCCCGGTTGAAGACCTGCAGCATGACCAGTCTAGCACGCTAGCCATGCATCAACGAGTGCTGCTTGGGTCCTATTGGTACTAGGTATTGGCATACGTCATCATCAACACATTGATTGCAGAGACTGAACGTCTCAAGGGTTTTGGGTTGATCCATGATCAAAGTTCATCAGTCAGAGCATGTCATTTATAGTGCAAATAATGGCACAATAACGGCACAATTTGGCTAGCACAACACATTGAGTGCAGAAATTGAACGTCTCAAGGAGTTGTACCAGTCAACCATCGTTGACCAGGCCAAGCAGCGAGACGAGATCCATGCGAGGCATGCCACAACCAAAAAGTGTTCATACCTAATATAATGTCGGAACAAAATATCGGTGATACCGTGTCTGTCTGAGTTGTGTCCACTAGTGTTGCTGTGGTGCGACGGCTGGTATGACTGCCCTTTTTGTGCTGCTGTGTACTGCTATGACTAAGATGACTCGCTCATACCAGATATGGTGATGACTGAGATGCTTTCAGGATCGTCGAGGAGGCTGAGCAGCGCGACGAGCTCTGTGGCAAGCAGGAGCAGATCAGGCAGCTAGAAGTGGAGGTCCTTCCACTTTGTAAACAGTGCGCTATGACTAATGCTTCATAAGGACTTAACAATGTGCTCTGGCTATCATCGTAGTACCAATATTTGCTCAATTGTAATGCCAATCTACAAGGAGTAGCAGCTTAAGTGATCAGCTTATACTGCAAATACCATGCCAGGACTGATATCTACTAGCCGCAGAGGTTTGAGATCCCTCAGAGTTGTGAGATTACTAGATGTTTGCAGTTCACATCACTGCTCCAGGCAAAAAAAATGTATCCTCTCACTTTGTTTACGAGCAGCAGAGTGATCTTAACTCTTGAGCCAAAGTGACAGGATACGCTTTGCCTACTGCGAGGAGCGATGCGAACCGCAATGGTGTAGCTCTCATAATTCTAAAACCAAATCGCAAAACTCCGAAGTCACTCAAAATTCTGGAGCAACATCGTAGCATTAACGCAGCGGCGAGCACTATTACTGTGCCAAAAAACATCCACTGCACCAGCAATATACGAGGATTGTGGCAGCTTGAAGAGCTTCATGAACAGCATGGGTGACTACTCTGCCAAAATTAGAGGACACTATTGTACTATGACTAACGTCCTAGCGTGGCTGTGACATCAGACACTGTTGTTGGGCCAATATAGTAGCTCATATGCTTGAACCACTTGGTGGCCCTTCTGGTACGATCTTTTTCCTGCGAGCATTGTCGTAGTATTAGACACTATTGCTATGCCGATATACTTCCACTGCAGCAGTACGAGGATTGTACAAGCTTGAAGCACTTTATGAATAATCTACGGTTACTAATGTGCCAAAATTTTGGGTTGTGGCAGCTTGAGGCCCAGCAGCAACAAACGGAAGAGGTCAGGTTGGAGGTCAAGGTGCTGCGGGACCAGGATGTCAAGCTCCAGCAAGGTATTTATAGGAGCAGGGCATTTGGTGCGGTGGTATTTAGATGCCGCGGTTTTGGTAGGGGGCATGATATATTGATGGAGGCTCAGTTGCAGGCACGGATAGCATGAGGAAGGTAGAGATAGGGAGAGAGATGTCTTTCTGACGAATGTCACCTGAATTAATGCGCAATCAAAGCGCGAGGCGATTTTTGGTGGCACACACCTGAGTTTTTTGTGGCACATGCACTCCAATCGAGCAGAAAACGACAAGCTGCTTCTCGAGCAAGCCCAGCTGAAGAAGTACTACCAGCAGCGTGGTGACAAGTTTTTCCACAAGCTTGATGAGATGGAGGCAAGGAACAAGGAAGCCACGGCAGAGGTCGAGCAAAAAATTTATGGTCGGTGACATTGCATACCGGCACTCTGGACAGGCTGCATACTAGATCGGCACTATCTATGACTGGCACTTCCAATTGACAACACTTTTTATTGCTATTGCCGCCTCTGGCTGAACATACTTATTGCCGAGTACGACCTACCACTGAGCCTACCTACAGTCAAGACTACTTATGGCTGATACTACGTGTTGTTATATTGCTCGCTCGAGTCCCTGTGCTGAGCTGTCATGGTCCATACGTAGTTCTGTTCCTCAAGTAGTTCTTGCCCCTGAGTAGTTTTGGCCTTTGATCATCGTGGCCGTTGGGCAATTCTGATTCGTAAGGCAGCTAGCTTGTAAGGCAGCTTTGCCTTTAAAAATCTAAAGGCCTACTTGATTTTCTGCTAGGCCATGATAGCGACATCATTGCCCTGCACAGATTCATGCTGCACGGGCAAACAATATCGGCGTTTGCTGCATAGGGAGGGCGCAAGACCGAAAGATTGCGCACGGAAAACGAAAGGTTGCAAGAAGAGATTTCAGGCCTGCGAGAAGAGAGTGCAGGGCTGCAAGCAGAAGGCGAAGGGCTGCGAGCAGAGAATGCAAGGCTGCAAGAGGAGAATGCGAAGTTGCAAGATGTGAGTGCAGAAGTGAGTGCAAGGCTGCAATCAGAGTTTGCGAGGCTGCAAGCAGAGGGTGCAAAGTTGCAAGCAGAGAAAGCGGGCTTGCAAGAAGAGAATTCAAGGTCACAAGAAGTGAGTGTAAGGTTGCAACAAGAGAATTCAAGGTTGCAGGATGAGAGTGCCGGGTTGCAAGAAGAGAGTGCAAGTGTGCAAAAAGAGAGTGCAGGGTTGCAAAAAGAGAATGCTAGGTTGCAATCCGAAAATACAGGACTACAAGCACAGAGTGCACAGCAGCAAGCAGATAGTGAAAGGCTGCAAGGAGACAATATGAAGTTGCAAGAAGAGCGTACCAGGTTCCAGGAAGAGAATACAAGGCTGCAGCAAGAGAGTTCTGGGTTGCAAGACGAAAATGCAAGGCTGCAGCAAGAGAGTGCAAGGTTGCAGGGGGCCGAGTTGGAAGCTCGGATACAGAACGGCAGGCTGCAGGAAGGTCTGCTCACACATGCCCTGTGGACATTCCCGAATACATGTCTGTGGACATGTCTATAACGTGTATATGCATGTGTACATACACATCCATGCACATGTACATGTCTATGCACATACATATACACATGTATACGCACATGCGTATGCATATGTATATACACATGTAGTTTTTGTACGCACATGTACATGCACATGTAATGTGTACATGCACATGTCTATACGCATGCAATGTGTATATATACATGCAATGTCACGTCAGCCGTGTATCAGACCGGGAGCTCGGCGCTCTGGGGTTTTGTCCATGCTTTTCTTCATGTGAAGCTGTATCGAGATTTGTGCGAATACCAGCAATAATACCAGCCATAAATACCAGCAATAATACCAGCCATAAATACCAGCCATAAATACCAGCAATAAATACCAGCAATAAATACCAGCAATAAATACCAGCAATAAATACCAGCAATAAATACCCTGTAACTGTAAACTCCTCACCCTATGGACACCTTGCACCCATCAATGGCTGTAGAAATCGCTGTACGTATTAATACTTTGCACCTCTAAACGCCCTGAAAAGGGTATGTTGCTGCGGCGTGTTTGCTTTGAAGAAAGGAGTCACAGCAGAGTTCGACAAATGTAGTCTTAGCGTATGTAGTTTTTGACCGATGTAGCTGTTGGCTATATTGTTATGACTGCAGCGTGTCTGCTCAAGGATGAAAGGAGTTCAGCAGAGGTCTCAAGGCTGCACGACGAACTGAAGGTGCCATGCGTCAAAATACCAAAACGACACAGACACTGCCTGTGTACATATTCTCCAAACTCTTCCCATGAATGAATACCGTGCCGTCATAAATACCATCATATGCCGCCATAAATACTGTCATATGCCGCCATAAATACCGTCATATGCCGCCATAAATACCGTCATATGCCGCCATAAATACCGTCATATGCCGCCATAAATACCGTCATATGCCGCCATAAATACTTGTGCCTAGAGAGCATGTGTAAATGCACATACATATAATGTGCATATCAAACCCCGCGCATATGAATACCTAATGGCTGGTTCTTCAGTCACCACAATCAATACCAACCTCAGTCACCACAATCCATACCAACCAGTCCTGTTGTGGTTGGCACCTGATGTGAGATTTGAAGTTCAGGTTGACATGAACATAGTGCATCGTTGGTCTGAGGCTGGGGAGGGGGGGGGGGGGGTACCGAGCTCAGAACTGTGGCAGCCTAAAGAAAGTTGTTTTCTTACCGACTGCCTAAGCCTTCGAATCAACTTCGCGCTCCACCCTGGCTGTGCGGTGCCTGCTCGATGCGATGAGCAGAAAAAACGAAACGCTATGCATGCCAAACTGCTCTAGCTATTATGCCATGCCCTGCACCTTCTCATAACTATACCAACCACACCACCCAAAAGAGCCCTGAGTTTAGCCCGCCTAAGAGGGTGTGATCGTACGTATGCATACCCTGCATAAGCCGAACAAAGCTACCCCACAGCATGACTATGTAGACCATAACTATATAGGTCATAACTATATAGACCATAACTATGTAGACCATAAGTATATAGGTCATGACTGTATAGACCATAACTATGTAGACCATGACTATATAGGCCATGACTATATAGGCCATGACTATATAGGCCATGACTATACAGGCCATAACTATATAGGTCACGACTATATAGGCCATGACTGAATAGGCCATGACTATAGAGGCCATAGCTATATAGGCCATATCTATATAAGCCATAACTATATAGACCATAACTATATAGGCCATCACTACATAGGCCCTAAGTATATAGGCCATAACTATACATGCCATAACTATATAGGCCATAACTACATAGTCCTGTTGGTGCAAGGATGGAGGACGTTGGGCGGACTATCTAGGCGATGTCTCCATAGGCCATAACTATATAGGACATAAACCTGCTTGCGCAGACCTGTTTGCGCAAGGATGGGGAACGCTGGGCGGAGATTGCGAGGCTCAGTGCTGAACTGAAGGTCCTTGCATGTACCCTTCAAATGCAAATGCCCTGGATTGCGTAAAGATAGAGTGCCTCACACATGCAGGTACCTCGCTCCCATGAGTACCCTGCCACGGGACCGTTGGCTCAAGAATAAGGCCATAACTACATAGGCCATAGCTATACAGGCCATGACTATCTAGGCCATGACTATCTAGGCCACAACTATCTAGGCCATAACTATCTAGGCCATAACTATCTAGGCCATAACTATATAGGCCATAACTATATAGGAGACAGCAAAGACCCTGCATTACGTATTGCCGTCACATATTGGGTATTGCACCGGTGCAGACCTGGGTCTGTGCATATCTGTGCATATTTACGGCTCAAGGAGTTGATCTTGGAGGGTAAAAATAATGATACTGTGGTGCGGCGTGTTACAAGTTGGTTGCAGATTGATGAGTAGCCCGGATGCAGGAACCACACCTGAAGAAGAGCCAAGGCTATATATGCAATGACCATATATGCCATGACCATACATGCCACAAGCATATATGCCAGCTGCAGGAATCGCGGATCAAGGAGGACAACAACTCTGTGGATATCTCGAGGCTTCGCACTCAACTAGAGGTTGTATTTGTACCCTGTGCGTACGAATGCCATCCTATGCAATGGCGCGACCTGCGAGCACTCGGCGCTCTTTGGCTACCCTGATCCAGTGAACAACGTAGCCTACAAGTCATCATTCCTTGCGCCTATCAACACCCGGCTTCAAGATTCACAGCTATATAGTTGTGGCTGATACAGTTGTGCCCTATATAGTCATGGAATATATAGTTATGGCTTGTATAGTTGTGGGCTATCGTGTTGTGGCCTATGTAGGCATTGCCTAGATAGTTCTTGCCTATATATAGTCATGTCCATCCAACCTTTCCCATCCTTGCGCCGACGCCAACCAGCAAATAAAGTTCAGGGATTTATGGCCTATGATAGCAATGGCCTAGATAGTTATGGTCTATGAGTGTCTGGCTTCAGGAGTCGCAGCTTAAAGACGAGAGCAACTCAGTCGAGATCTCCGGGCTCACTGATGAACTACAGGTCCCTTACGGGCCTATACACAGCTGGATAAGTCAGCAATGCGCAATTGTCTGCCATAAGCAGTGCTGGCCTCAGGCAGTGCTGGTCGTGCGCGGTCCTGCCTGTCTGTGACCTACCGATTTGCTGATGGCATTTTAGTTTTAGCATGTTGCTTATATTGCCAGGTCTTCACTGTTACCATCACTAATATGTAACCCGGCATTCCCGTTTCTTGTCAGATTTCTGACAGATGTGGCAGTTCTGTCAGATCTGATCCCGAATCTGATGTCGTGGCGGTTCCGCTGAGAAAGCTGGCAAGGACCTTTGCAAACACGCACCAAGCAAAATTCTGACAAGCAGGTTTCGACACGACCAGAAATCTGAAACTTGAAGCAGACAACCTAGACCCACAACACGTGAACGTCTGATTCACTCACGTGACAGATGTTCACTTGAATTTTGCTGCTTGCACCAAAAATAACTGGCAAGCCGGATAATGCCCAATATGTGATGGCCAATACGTAATGCAGGGTCTTTGCTGTTGCCTACATAGTTATGGCAGATATAGTTGTGGCCTATATAGTTACGGCCTTTATAGTTATGGCCTACATACTCATGGCCTTTAGAGGTATGGCCTACATAGTTATGGCCTATATAGGTATGGCATGCATAGGTATGGTCTGTATAATTATGGCCTGTATAGATATGACCTATATTGCAAGGCTCTCGCCGTTGCCGCTGCGGACAAGGAGCGCAAGGTCGCAGACACAGAGCGAAGGATGAGGGAGCTCGAGGGGTTGCTTGCTGCAACGAAGCAGGTCGACATAGTTTTGACTTATGCAGTGGTGGCTGGAGGGGTTGGTGGCGGCGATTGAGCAGGACGGGCGGCACGAGCTGGAAGCTGCACTGTCGAACATTGCGCAGCTGGAGGGCAAGCTGCTCGGACAGCACGAGGTCACCGTTCTGAATTCTAACTCTGGCCAACACTCAATATGGTGGAGACAACCACTGACCAACACTGCGTATTGCCAGCGCTATTCATGACCAGGAGAGCTTGAGGGGGACTTTGGGTCTATGACCTACACCGCTTCTGGCTGCCACAACACTACATATGGCCAATACTACTTACGGCCCGAGACAGGAGAAGGCGACTTTCATGTTATACGGACACTGCTTAGGGCCAACACTTCTTATTGTCCTAGGCAAGCAGGAGGCCACATTCGAGTTGTACATGGTGGTTATAACTAGGCAGATCCCCTCCAAAACAACTTGACCCTGGCAAAAGACTTTGTTTTTTGCAGTTCATAAAAGGTTGTATACATAAGGTTGTGTCTAGGTTACAAAGTTTGCATAAGATTGTGGTTAGGTTACACTGTTTACATAAGGTTGTGTCCAGGTTCCACTGTTTGCATAAGGTTGTGTCCAGGTTACGCAGCAAGGTTGTGTCCAGGTTACACTGTTTACATAAGGTTGTGTCCAGGTTACACTGTTTACATAAGGTTGTCCAGGTTACACAGCAAGGTCGTGTCCAGGTTACACTGTTTACATAAGGCTGTGTCCAGGTCACACTGTGTGGCTGCTGTTCGATTCCTTCATATTTCCTCCAATGAATAGTCTTGAAAAAAGATTAGGCGTTGCATCCAAAGTTCAGTCCATACCGTTTCAATACTCAAAAATATGATGTGATCATCTTTGTAGTTGGTCTTCATGATCAGTCTAGGAAATATGGACGTGTTCTGGTTGATGCCGCCTATTTCTTTTGGTGGGGGGTCGATGGATGGGCTGTATGAAGAATAGTTTGGGGGTATGTTTAGGGTACATTTTTGTTGTATCAGGGTCAGTTCACTTTGTGGATCTTGCACTTTTTGCGGTCTTAGGTCCATGTGTTCATTTGTTTTGGTTGTGCATAGCTTGTATTTAGGTTGCTTAGGTTGCTCTGACTTAGTGTCGCGACCTTGAGCATATTGAATGTTCCATCAGCATTGCGAGCTCAAAGCATACATAGCAACTGCCAAGACAGGCCGCGGCTCAGCTGTGACCTAGCTAGGCCATAACTATATAGGCCATACCTATAGACTGCCTCGACTTTGCGTCGCGCGTTGGGTTTGTTTCTTGTGTACAGTTTTATATTTAGGTTGTGTCGACTTTGCGCCGCGAGCTGGAGCATACACAGCAACTGCTTGGACAGGCCACAGCTCAGCTGTGGACTAGGCCCACCTCACCGTCCACTCCATGCCTGCCACTGACTTCTCTATCGACCATATCATCAAATACTCAATCGGCTATTCCACCCAATGCTCCATCGCATGTGCCGGCACTGACCCTGTTGAAGCGCATCGATGTGCCGCCACTGAACACTCCATCGAACATTCCATCAAACATTCAATCGAACATTCCATCGAGCGATCAATCGAAATTTCCAGCGAGCCGTCCGGCGAGTGTCCCGATCAAACCGAGTGTGCCGGCAGCACTGTCGAAGAGTATTGATGCGCCACCGCTCAAAACTCAGTCAAACGCTCCGGCGAACGTTCCAGCGAACATCTATTGCATAGTCACCAACACACTGGTGATCAATCCTATCCAAGCCACGGTCCAAAATCCAACCTGGGTACGGCCACTGGACGGCTAGATTGACCTCCAGGGCCAGAACTATATAGACCATCACTACATAGGCCATAACTGTCCACTGGATGCCACTGGATGGCCGGATCAATCCCCAGCGCTGTGAACCATCCAACATTCGATCGAACATTCGATTGAACATTCATCTGATCGAACATTTGATCGAACATTCGATCGATCATTTGATTGCATTACCCAATCTACAACGCTGGACACCGGTCGACACACCAGGAATAGTTTGGGTGCACAGATCAAGACCAAAAGACTTGATAGTTATGGTCCATGTAGCTATTGCCAATATAGTCATGGCACATATAGCTATCGCCTATATAGTTATGGCCAATGCGGCAATCACCTATATAGCTATTGCCTATACATTTAGGCCTATGATGTCATGTTACATACATGTGTACAGGAACCATGATGACGCGGAAACAACCACAATACAGGCTGCCAAGGAGGTGGCTGCATGGAATGTTCAATCAGATGTGCCATCGATTGTTCCATCAAATCTTCCATCGAATGTTAGGTGTCGAACCCAACGCGAGATACTGATGAAGAACTCAGAGCGCAGGCGGCAATTTGTGCTGCGGAATCCATGTTGCAGAAGGCACATTTTTTTTGCTTCCAAAAACATATCGATAGTTCCTATCTTCGACGCTACTGGGGACTGGCGGTTATGACACCATGATGGTGCGGAAGCGACCACACGGCGTGCTAGAAAGGAGGCAGCCCCATCGAATGTTCCGTCGAATATTCCATCGAATGTTCTGTCAAATGCCAGGTGTCGAACGTGACGCGAGATACCAAGGAGGAACACAGAGCACAGGCAGCAATTTCTGCCGCGGATTCCGTGCTGCGGAAGGCATACCAATTATTACAGGCCTAGTGAAAAGCTCATGGATCTTCCCACTTGTGATATGGCAATGTATGGCTGCAAAAGGCTCTATAGTAATGGCTTATAGCTTCATGGTCTGCATAGTTATGGCCTGTATAGTCATGGCTGCAAAAAGGCTCTACAGTAGTTATGGCTTATAGCTTCATGATCTGCATAGTTATGGCCTATATAGTGATGGCTGCGAAAGGCATGTTATGTGTCGCATGACCTATTGGTTGGGTATTGTGCATTACCTTTGTGGTATGTGGGGCATCAAGGCATGCCGTTCTTACAAACTAAAATGCCAGTCTTTTATCAGCTCGGAAAGAAGTTCATGTATGTGGCATTCTGTTGCACCACAATTGCCGTAGAAGGTATTGAGCTAAAGTACTTTCTGTAGTAAGTAGTTATGCTTATATACCTATTCCTTTCTTAGTTGTGGCCTGTATAGTTCTGGAGTATAATGAAATTTAGAGGTGATTTAGCTGAAGTAATTTCGGAGCCTGTTTACATCTCACCCAGCGACATTTCACGCTGGTTCTTACCAGGCCATCAGGCGCCGCAGGATATTAGTTTTACAGCATACTAGTTATTATGACGGTTCTGTGCATAATGTTATTACACATATGTTGTATACATGCACCGCACTGCTGTGCACCGCACTGCTGCGCACTGCACTGCTGTGCACTCCACTGCACTACAGCATCATGCATTACGCTGCACAATTTGTCGCATCATGAGCTTGTTGGACCCAATTTTTCACTGCGCGCGGTGACCGCAATGCTGCTTGAGAGGGCGATCTGGCGCCTCAAATCCAGGGGGGGGGGGGGGGGGATTAGTTTTACAGCATACTAGTTATTATGACATGACAGCTTAGACTGCCTGTGCTACAACCATCTTTGCTGCGGTGGGAAAATGAGTTCTCACATCCTTACCAGTCGTTGTGGTACATCAGTTTTACAACGCGGTAGTTACAAAAGCCACTCACAGCATTGTGTACCGCATAATTTGTGCTGTAGAACACACATTAGTATTTACATGCCTATTGGTGATCATAGCACGTAAGCTTTGTAACATGGCATTTGTTATAGCGCAGTGTGCTGTAGACACTTTTACTGAAGGATGCTTGATTGAGCGAACAAGATTTGATCGCACCTTAGTCACCCCAGCATTCAGCTTTTAATACCATGCTGCCCATCATCGCATACACTCATCATAATGTGTGATGCAGAAGGCTGCAGATCACAAGAGCCGATCAGAGCATGTGGTCGCACCACCTGGTTCAGCGGTGCCGCCGAGATGGAGGGCAGTATCAGATGATGCATGGGTCGAGTACGAGTCTGACATTGCAGGCGCATGTGAGGCGGGCCAGGCTGAGTTTTTGAAGGCTCAGAGGGTACCGAACGGGATGTCGGGCTCGGACTGAACTGTGCGGATGCCTGGCTGATGGGGGTGTGGAAGCAGCTGGATTGGCCGCGAGGAGCAAGATCTGGGCCAGCAAACAACTGCAAACAACTCTACTGTCAGATGACTACAGCATGCTGATACCCAACAGAGAGCACGCACTGATCCACACGCCGAGCAAGCCCGTTTGCCTCACCTCACAGTTGCAACGCATCATCAGGTCGGGCGTGTGTTTGGCAAGGTTGTCAA
>Ga0099797_100885_pt1 | contig 17431 bp, 9 predicted proteins | sample Uncmet_Sort48C_1_FD_89871 | JGI IMG/M metagenome (GOLD analysis project Ga0099797, IMG submission 89871) | Marine eukaryotic communities from CALCOFI LINE 67, Pacific Ocean - C012_Sort48C_1 | ecosystem: Environmental > Aquatic > Marine > Oceanic | place: Pacific Ocean: Monterey Bay | collected...
ACCCAAGCAACTCTTCTGTAATGGAAAATTTAGCGATTTCGATACGCCGAATAGCTTGATTGGTATTATCAAGTCTATTAAATGCAATGCAGATGGAACCTGTGTTTCAATTATCTCTGAACGCATGCGCGGGACATATTTACGGGCACCTGACACACGCCTCCATGTATACCATTGTGAAATGCAAAGTGTTCTCCATTACGACTTTGGTGACAAAAGTCGGTACCCAGTGGCACATTTTTGGGATGCAGAAGAGCCCCGTTTGCTTGCATGTGAAACGCATAAATTGAATGCCGATGTCGCATCAAGTAAAGGTAATAAGAATGCCGCAGACCCAGGACTAACAACTGACGGCTCGACAGAGGATGGTGGGGGGCCGAATAAAGGGAAGGATGAGGGTGATGGGGAAATCCCAGGGACGAATTTATCCCAGTCTGAGGTGACTACTTTGTTTGCAACATCTGAACATGGTCTCTTGAAGCAGGACGAAAATGTTTTGACGGCAGACATGGGGGCACTTCTTGGTCTGAGTGTGCCGAACTTGTACTTTATTGGCGCTACGCACAGTCGACGTATCTCGGCATCACGACTTATCGCACGTTCACTTCGGGACTTTACTGGGTTAACCACGGTGGACGAGGAAATCAAACGGGCTCTGCTCGACTTTTCCTTCTACTTAACCATTGGCGATATGGATAAAGCGTACAGTGCTGTTCGGCTTATAAACGAGCCCCAAGTGTGGGAAAACATGGCCCTGATGTGCGTCAAGACGAAGCGTTTGGATGTAGCTGAGGTATGTCTTGGAAACATGGGGCATGCGCGGGGTGCTCGTGCAGTGCGTCAGGCGAAAGCTGAACCACAGGTTGAGGCGCAAATTGCGATGGTTGCTGTGCAAGTAGGTTTATTGGAAGATGCTGAGCGATGTTACATAGACTGCGGTCGGTGGGATCTGTTGAATAATTTGTATCAGTCCAGTGGGCAGTGGGAGAAAGCGTTGCAGGTAGCCAAGAGCAAGGACCGAATCCACCTGAGGACGACACATTATAAATATGCAAAACATTTAGAATCCATGGGCGACTTACCTGCAGCCATTACACACTTCGAACTGAGTGGAACATATGCAAAAGAAATTCCTCGTATGCTTTTTGACCATGGTCACGTGGACAGACTGAGAAAATACGTACATAAAAAGGACGATCCAAAATTGTACAAATGGTGGGGACAATATTGCGAGAGTAATCAGGAATTTGATGTCGCCCTGCAATATTATGAGCGCGCGAACGACCCTCTTTGCCTCGCGAGAGTCTATTGCCTAAACAAGAATTTCGATGCTGCGGTCGAAATTGTAGAGTCAACTGGAGACAAAGCGGCTGCTTACTTTATCGCTCGACAGTTTGAGCTCGAAGGAGACCTGAAGCGTGCCATTCAATTTTTTAGCAAAAGCGGCCGGTTCAATCATGCAGTCAGGCTCGCGCAGGAGTCTGGCATGGACCACGACTTGATGAGCCTGTCATTGATGAGTGGTCCAAAAGTTATGGTTAGCAGCGCTCGATACTTTGAATCGAAGGGATCTATACAGCAAGCAGTGCAGCTGTATCAACGTGCTGGGCGGTTAGCGAAAGCCCTGGATCTCTGTTTTCGTGCCCGACTTTTTGACGAATTACGTAACATTGCCGATGATTTGGCAAGCGAAAGCGGCCAACTTGGTAGTAAAACCGTTGCACCAGAAACGCTCGCCAAGTGCGCCTCGTTTCTTATGGAGCATGGGCAGTTCGATAAAGCTGTTCATTTGTTTATAATCGGTGGGCGGGTAGAAGAAGCTGTCGAAATGTGTGCCAACAAAAAAGTGATCATCACGGAAGATATGGCTGATAAAATGACACCATCGAAAGACGACAAAAAGTACTCTGATTCCCAGAGGAAAGAAATATTGTTGAAGTTGGCTGGAGTCTGCAAAAAACAAAATTCGTACCACCTAGCAACAAAAAAGTATACGCAAGCTGGTGATAAATTGAAGGCAATGAAATGTTTGCTAAAGAGTGGCGACACTGAAAAAATTACCTTCTTTGCTAACGTATCTCGAAACCGTGACATTTATATACTCGCAGCGAATTACTTGCAAAATTTAGACTGGCACAGCAATCCCGACATAATCAAGATGATCATTGTATTTTATACCAAAGCAAAGGCGTACGAACAGCTAAGTGGGTTTTACGATGCATGTGCCGAAGTCGAAATCGAGGAATACCGAGAGTATGATAAAGCAGTGGCAGCTTTAAAAGAATCAGAGCGTTTTTTGCAAAAAGCAAAGAACACCCCCGCTGCAACAAAGGCCGAGAAGCTCGCTGTCTTGCAGAACCGTATCGTGTACATCGAGCAGTTTGCGCAGGCGAAGAGGGGTATAAAAACAGATCCCGACGAAAGTGTTCGGATCTGTAATAGGCTCTTGTCGGAGGGTGATATCGATCGAGCGATTCGTGTTGGCGATATATTCGCTTTGCTCGTTGAATTTTACTATGGGAACAACTCCTTTTCGCAAGCGCATGAAATGATCGAACGCATGCGGGATCGGAACATTGTATTGAATCCATACTTGGATCAAGACATGGTTAACCGAATTTATAAGGAAATGGGGGTGTCAGACGTTCCGAAGAGAGGAGGAGGGGGGGGGTACGGTGGTGATGATAGCGGGAGCGATGTTATGGAAGAAGATCTTAATTTTGGATCCGATGATGAAGCTATGGGGAGCGACGACGATTTGATGGCGGTTCACAAATAGTCAAGTAATAATATTATCAGTTGTTCTGACTCTGAACTAGCATGTTTAGAGATCATTCTTCGTAGATGTTGTATGACAGGTACTTTACTACCTAGGTACCAGTACCATCTCCTATTCATTTTCCAAATTATGATATAATATCGATTCGTCTCTTTCTTCTCCAAAGGTAACTTTCTACTCGGTGGCGTAATTCGAGTGTTGAGGTGGTCCCGACCTCTTAGCATGCCTTTCGCCGGATACGAACGACCAGCTTGCGCAAACTAGAATTCTTCAGCTGCCATCGCGACAATCTCCAATATGTCTATAAACTCTGTTGACCAAGGAGGAGACCAAGGCTATTTGAGGCTGATAGGCGAAACTGACGTTAACGGGGGGGTGCAAAATGTGTCTAGTTCACCGCAGAATAAATGCTGTGGCACTGAACTTTACGTTGACATATTAACTCTAGTCGCAGTGAGTGGGATGTCTTTTATGCTCACTGTTGCGTGCCACGAGCATTTAGGGCATTCTCTAGCGTGTATTGCTTTGGGTGGAACCGCGACCGAACTGGGTGCTTTCTACGTTAACTGCCAATATATATCAGAACTTAACAAAAAAACTACCCAGCTTGCAGGACCTCTCGTCAACGTCATCTTGGGTATATTATGCGCCAGTTTACTAGACTGTGTTGTAAAGAAGAGGGCGTGGAACAACGCGGTTGTATTCTTCCTTTGGCACTTCTTCACGGTGAATTTGCTTAATGCAGGAGGGTATCTAATGTTTTCCGGATTCGTTGGTATCGGGGATCTTGGGACTACTGAAAACGGTGTTGGATATGATGTTGAGCCAGAGTGGTTGTATAGAACATTGTTGGCTCTTTTTGGGCTTTTCGCTTATCTTGTTGCTGTATTTGCCTCTGTCAAAAGGTTTGACCTGTTTGTCGGTGGCAATCAAAACGAACGAGTGAGACGTGCCCAATGGATCAGTTTTATTAGTTATATATCTGGAGGCCTCGTTGCTACTGCAACCGGGTGTTTCAACCCAGAAGGGATGAAGATGGTGCTCACGTCTACAGTCCCCAGCTCATTTGGTGGCCCGGCTGCAATGTTGTCGATGATGCGGTGTTTAAACAAGGAAAAAGTTACTGGGATGCCACCCTTTAAAATGGAAAGAAGTTGGCCGCTGATTGCCTGCTGCACTGCATTTGTCCTCGCATATGCAATCGTCTTCGGGCACACGTTGGTCTTGGAGTAGTTCAGTCGTTTGTATTAATAATGGTTGTAATTAATTAGATTGAGAACTGTGTTCTTTAGGGATCAACACTAACATTAAATCATAAGATTGTTCTTCTTAATTTGCACCGGCTAATTCCTGCTCAAAGAGGCACATTAGTTTTGCTAGCATATGTTGTTTCGACAGCATGTTACTAGGAACAGCCACTTTCCTTACTGCAAGGACTCTATCAATGCAATGTTCTAAATATCTTTTTGCCGTCTCGAAACGAGCGGCAGTTGCTCCGTTGCCGGTCCAGTAGAGTGGGTATTCGTTCGACGTGTTTGGCTGGGACTTAAAAAAATCGTCTCCAATACAAGAACGCGATCCTCTGTGAATAAGCGTGTAGCGGTATGGAATATCGAAAAAGTCACCCAGAAGGGAAACTAGATGGCAAACGTATCCCAAAGCGGTCGAAATTTGGTCTTCATCATATGACGTTAAATTGCGTTGCGGTAGCTGGAGACCTCGTATGGAAAAGGCAGTCTCACCATTATCATTCTGCCTACTTAATGAAAATATTGGATACATACGTTTGAGCTCAATGACAACTGTCACTTCGCATATACGGCAACGCTCCCGAATAGTATCCAGCTCTTTCTGCAGATCTTCCACAGATGTGTCGTCATGCCCCACGAGTAAGTCTGTTTCTGCATCAATAGTCGCCGCTGTTGCCGTAGCTCTCAATTTCTCGGCCCTGTTCTTCACGATTTGGCATCGGCTCTCGTAATCCAGTTTTTCAGCCAGATAGACTCTTTCTTCGTGATTGCACAAACGCTGTAAGTTTTGGACACGATTTGTGAGTTGTGCCCGGGCTAGAAGGCTTTTCGCCGTCCCAGCACAACTTTTCGTCAACGCATAGACTTGTCCTTCCAACTTTTCCCGCTCTACCCTAGTTTGTGTAATCGTGTCTTCGGTTACTGCAAGACGCTCTAAGAATGTATCGATATAATTTTTCGAAAATTCCTTTAAATCAGTGTTTTTAGGTGGCTGCAAGATCATTCCGGTTGAAACTTTTAACACGTCAACAAAACGAGGGGTAACAAAAAATCCACATTGACCAAGCTGAAACACAGCCGTATTCAGGGGGAGGCGGTACAGTGACAGCAACTCTTTCAAATGCAACGGGGCCAAGGCTTTCAGATGAATGTCCTCGCGAAATATTAACGCTGGCTCAGCTTGGTCGTCGGCTTTGGCATATAAGACGAAATGGAATTCTTGGCATGTCCCAAACATGCTTTCTGCTCCTAACTGACTCTTACTATCTAACGAGAGCGTCCAAGACGGATTCAACGTGTTCCTCTCAGGGACACTCCGGTAGATTACTTCCGTCGTTCCAATTTTCCATACTTCAAAGTAGCTCTCTATCCCAGATACACTAATATCCTTTTCGCTACTAAATGACAATCCATCCCAATACATATTCCGCATCACAATATTTCTCACCTGGCTCAGCGATCGCTGCAAAGGATGAAACACTTCAAACACTTTGTTCGCGAGGTGCGGAACGTCCGGCCCGCCGGGACCAAAATCCACCATGCCTATAGATATCGCGTGCTTCGTTCTCACAGCGGCGAGTGGGCGTGCGTATGTGTCTCCCTTGCGTGCGTTTTCTGCTGGTGTACGAGTGTTCCAACAAGTCTCAGAAGCACTCAATACGCGCGCCTGCCGTCGCAATATCTCAACTTGATCGCGGTCGATTGAAACAATCGAAATCACAAAGTTCACGGGAGGGCGGAATGACATCAATAATGTATTAGGTAAATACTATTACTGGTAGTCTAAAATCTTTCTGCTTTCTATCGGCGACCGCGTTTTCTTTTTTTTCTCTCTCGCTCGAGGGGAATTTTTTTTTTCGGACCCCTGCACTGCACTACAGCAGTATGTATGAAGATCTCAACTGGATTGATGACTGACTCTCGATATCGATGTACCATGGAAGTGCCACTGACGTGTCAGCGGCATCGCGTCTAACATAGACATACCACGGAGAACAGGTGTGCGTGAGAGAAAACGGGTGTTCTTTCCACTACGTGCAACCCACTCGACAGGTGTCACATGTCCGGGAGAAGCGCGCTCTACTTGGTGAAGATAAACCCATTAAACAGATTTGCATCACATGAAGTAACCTAACTTTGAATAATAACAGTGCATATATTGTGCCGACGATTGAACAGTACACACCTGGCCCGTCGTACCATGGTCTCGCTTGCGAATGGTCCAGCCACACCGCAGAAAACCTTGGGGGGCGGGCGGTCCCTGGGCGACATACACAACCCTAGGGTTCACGGTACCGGCGAGATGGACTCCTCTTTCGCGGCTGATAAAGCTAAAACTATGGCCGCATATAAAGATCTTTTGCGGCTGTCGACAGGATCTCGCGTTATCCTTTCACGTACGCAGCGGTTACGGATGGCGGAACATTTGAAGGTGCTCCAGAAAGCAAAGCAAAGGGCAGCCCGAAGTGAAACGAAAACGGCACGCTTCAACCCGCCATCTACATCTCCGCTGCGGAAACCGGCGGCGAGTCTTGCCCTTCCGTCTTCAACTCTCTCGTCTACAATGAAACGCTTGTCCCCCAGCATGAGTGCGCGTAAACAGCAGTCAGAAGCATACACGCCGGGGAGAAACCTTGACCGAGCGCCTCCGTGTCGCTCCTCGCAAAACAAGAGAACCAGGACGGGCTTGTCGCCGGCCTTGCGTGCAATGGAAGTGGCATCTGAAGTTACGACAAGACATCCGCGCCCTAGGTATGGCCATGCCCCTGTGTTTAATAGGGCACCGCCACTGGTGCTGGGTGAACCCCAAGGGCGTGGGGCCCACGTGGACTCAGCAGCCCCTCCCCCAAACAGCCCTAGCGATAACATGGAAGGGCAACAAAATAGCACTTCCGAGTTGCTTCGCCGGCATGGATGTTTTTTAGAAACAAACCGCGCAAACAGTGCCAATGGTGGTGAGTACAGCAGTAGTAATGAAAGTAGTGATGAAAGCGATCATGAACTGCCTGAACTGCCAGGCATTACTTCGCTAACATATGCGGATGACCAAGATGATGAATATGACGTGTCGGAAACGTCATTCACTGCCGCGGTGGATTCTATTTTTCAAGGTGAATCGACTGATGAAGGGCTTGCAGGATATGGTGCACGTCATTCCAAGCCGAAATTCCAGCAAAAACTAGTTTCTTCGCGTTCATTATCGACTGACTCCATTGTTCGCCGCGCTTCGATAGAAGTGGCGGACACCGGAGAGGAAGAGCTTGATGAAGTCCCATTTATATTTCGCCAGACTTCAGACGAAATGAACTATGAAGAAGAGCAGGATCTAACCATGTCTTGGGAAGACGTCATCTCGCCTATGATTGCTCCTCGCGACGCGCTATCCAAGATCCCTTCGTGTTCTGATTTGAATGAATTTAACCTGGGGTAAACTCAGATTAAGGAAAGCATATGATACATATGGTAAGTTATCTTTTAATTATGATAATAAACTTGATAAAATTAAGTGTTTTATCATATCATATCTTAGAACTTATTATCATACTTAGTATGATATGAATAGATATATTATCTTATATCATTTCAAAGTCAAATACCGTAACAACATAGTTTAGAGGATAAATGGTAAAATATGTTTGAGAGAACCACTTCACAATTTCATGAAAAAAGAAGCTCCTCATCACGTGTACAATATTATTGTCGCCGGGTATTTTCTATTACGATGCCCACTCCCGACGCCTATAACACGCTGCCGTCTATTAGTGACGACAAACGTTATAAATCGCTGCAACGTTTCGTAAGTCATAAACATGAAGGCAGAATTCAACACCGTTTGCCACATTTTCGCTCCTAGCCCAGCGAACAGACCACCAATCCCGCGTTCGTGTAAAATTCTCTTCACTATTGCCCGCAAGTGTGGGGAAGAGGCGCCTTCCTTGCATCGTTTGTCATCTCCGAGTTGTAAATTTGACTGTATAACTTGGAGGGGGTATGTCACAACAGTTGCTACCGCTTTTGCAAAAGCTGCAATGGTAAATATCTCTATAGGTGTCGATATGTGATTGCCAAGTATGCTGTGCCGCTCCCAGTAAGCTAGCAATTTCTCATATGTCACGGTTTGAATTGCAGGGTTTGATATGAGACACAACGACGGAACAACCCCTGCCCACAATGATTTGAGTCCACCTGCTAAATAAATCCCCTGCAACGTGGCAAACAAACTTCGTTGACACGTAGAATCGTGTGTCGGCAATACAGAATCAGGTGACACGTCCTGTGGATTTTTGTCTTTGAGAAACCCACCTGCAATCACTTGGATCGGCAGGTCCGGCTCGTTAGCCGTCTGTATGGACAATTTTGTCGTCGCAACCCATAATGGCGTGGTTAAAAGCACGTTTACAGCAGCTGCTACGGATGCTATGCAAATGTGAACGACAGGGGAGAGGTAAGCATCCACGCCTCCACGCCGTCGTGAGTATACGATTTTTAAGGCGTTGTGAAGATAAAAATACAAAAACGAACTCACAGCCACTGTGAAGGTGTTTGCAGACCAACCGCGAAACAAGCCTGCAACTCCTTGTCGACGCACAATACCCATCAAGACTTGAATCACACCATCCTCTGCACCTTGTTTACGGCGCGATCTGACTTGTAGCGTTAGCCGGACTATATTTAAAGGGTAAAACAGTGTCCCGGATGCGATGGATCCAAACACCGCAGACAGGGCATGAATGAGGGACTTTTCGGAAAACAGGGACATGGGAGAATGGGATGCTGATGCCTAACGTCTTGCGCGTTCCTTCGCGTACTCTCTGCTCCGCCTTTCCTTCCCCCTCTCTCTCTCTCTCTCTTTGGCCGTGCACGCCATCATCGGCTGGTGTGACCAAACTCATCGGCATCGCCCACAACAACACACACACACATTCCAACCCGCGAACGAACCGCGAACGACAATTTATCTAATAGAATTAATTGACCCATCCATATACGGTATTATATACTACGAACTGGACTTTTCGTTTATTTTTTAGTACAGTGCTGTCTAGTTATCCCACATAGAATTGGTAATGACCAAACCCACACAGTCTGGTTTGGCAAAACTGCTCGTCTGTCTTAGCATCGTAAGTGGTGAGAATCACTGGATCATGTGGTGGCATGGAGGTTGCAGTCGAGATCTCTGTCAATCGACTGGCTCGCTCAAAAACGTAAAAATATGCTTTATCAGGTACAAAAGGCTTTCCCGTGCGCGTACGAGGGGTGTAATGCGAAAAATCCCCTTTCCAGTAGCGGTACTTCATGACCTTCGTCAGATTAGCAGATGCAGCCAGCTCTCCAACACACCAATCATCATACTGATCTGCCTCTATGCCATTGACTATGTAAGTGTGGAGCAAGACGATCGCCGCTGAGTGAGGATTCGCCGTGCTCAGCAAGCTTGCCGCAGAACGAAAAAAATTCAATAACAAATCTGTATTTTCATCTCGCGGTCCAGTAAAGGTAGTTTGACGTGGGAAACAAAAAACAACAGCATCATAAGAACTTAAAGAAGCAGGGCAGCGGTCTACAATCGATTTATATTTATGCATGCACCGACCATCAATACCATGAGCAACGGAAGCACCCCACTTTTCTAAAACGCGTACCGTTTGGGATACTTTTTTGTGAAGTTTTGTACTATCGTAATTGTCAATGTAGCTGGTACACATGCAATCGAAAAACGAATTGCTAAGCTGCCTTGTGAGTGACAAAGAGAAGGAGAAATCCATTTCTCCGATAATTAAAATGTTTTTTCGCAAAGGTTTTACGAAAAGGTCTTCCACCGCATTGAAATTATTGTGCTGATGGTCCTTCTTCGGCATTTCTTGTATAACCAGAGTTTCTGGGTGCTTCCTTCGTATATGATTGGCCAAAGTCCCTTCTTTCGGGGCAGCGTAATCACATTCGGGGCAGTGGAATGGACGCTTGTGCGTGTGCACGGACTCTATGTGAATCTTCATTGCACCTACGGCACCCGTCTCAAAATTGCACGTTGGATCAAAAGAACACTTCTTCACCCGCTGCCCAGGGTGGACTTGGAGCTTATGCGCCTTCAAGAGCGCGGATTGAGTGAACTCCTCCCCACACCATATGCACTCATGTCGAGTGTCATACTTCGTGCGATCCATGGATGGCAAAACATGCGGTCCATTGCTGAGCAATGCTAACTATACCATTGCGTTGCCTCGATTTCTCCATCCTCGAGAAGAAGTTGAGCAATACCCAGTTGCACGATTCCTTTCCGTCTGCCCACGTTCTTCAATGAACAAACAAATCTTGATGCGATGATTGCCTTCATTTTGAATAGTGGATTTATGTATTCTTAATTGTGTACTTGAACGTCCATCTGCAAAGTAAAGCTATTTCGTGACGATTATTATTAGTCCGTTCCCTCATCCTCATCCCCTCGTCATCATGAATATGTTTACTTACACCATGCATGCGCAAGGTGTGCAGCCCGACTCCCATCTACACATATGTATGCATGTGAAAGCGGGAACCTCTTCTTCCGCTTTACTGCAGCCATTAGACCGTAGGCAATTGACGAGGTTCCACGCGGATGGTTTTACACAAATGGTTTGATTGTTTGAGGATCCGTATTACCACTTGACTAAAACGGGAAAGAGCATGGCATCTGTCAATCGTCAGTTTCAGCTACTACACGCGGAATCTACATCTCGGTGTGATTCTTTTGACGCACGATTGTCCACTTTGGAAGCGTATATCATGTCTTCTCTGAATTCAGGCGCCGACCGACTTGAGTCACAGTACAGAAAAATCGTTGATTTCGTCGGTGCAGAAGCCGATGCTCACAAAATGATACCTGAGCTCGATCGCTTAAAAACAGAAATACAGGCCATTCGCAATAGAAAAGCTAAATGTGAAATGCAGTTGAAGGTAAACGAACAAAATAACCATGGGGAAAGTGTATCTCTTTTGACCCAGTTAAAAGAAGCAAGAACACAGAAAATTACAGTGCAGTTCAAAGTGGAAAAACAAACTTTGGAAATAGAATCTTTGCGTAAAGCGCTTGCATCAGCAAACGAAACTATCCAACACCTGGAGTCAAATGCGCTCGACCGAGAGGAAGGAAGGGTTGCTCGACTAAGGCAGCAACTAAAAGAAGCTCTTCAAAGAGCGATGGATTCGGAGGATAGATTGAACGAACTGAGTGATGCTCTTGACGAGAGTGCGCTTTTGAAAATGAGGATTAAAGAACTAGAATCGGAGATGCACAAACCTACCATAACTTCAACGGAAGCATCTAGCACTTGTAATACGCAAGTAATCGATGGAGAAAATATAGATGTTGATGCTGCAAAGCACTTAAGATTAAAAGCTGCCACGCTTGATTTAAAACGACAAAAGGCTATTGCAGAAACAGAAAGGGCAAACGCTCTCCTGGTTGAAAAAATGTCGCAGATTGCCACGCTACAAACTTCAAAGCAAATGATGAAAGATGATTTGTCTAAGGCTCAGCAACGTTTGCTAGCTGCGGAGGAGAAATACAAAGATTACACTTCGCACTTGCGTGAAAAGATCATTTCTTTAGAAAACCAAATAACCGTACTTCAAAAAACGCAAAGTTCAAGAGATGAAGAAATTGCCACAAGTGAGTTAAAGATCATGGGGTTAGAGACAGAATTGAGTATAGCAAAAAATGCTGTGGGGTCAACGCAACAACAACTTTTAAACTTGCAACAAAATCAGGAGGAAAAAAGTAAATCGTTTGCTACAAAATACCAGTCTTTAAAAGATGCTTTCAAAGAAAAAAACGATGCTTTAAATCAAAGTAATGCGCTGGTATCTATGATGCAAGAACAAATGGAGGTTTCTGCCGAAAGCTTGAATAAATCGCAACAACAAACGAAGGAAACTAATGCCGCATTTTTGTCACTTCAAGCGGAAGCCCGGCAAAAAGAGAAAGACATGGCTCAGCAAGTGAAAGCGTTGCAATTAGACATTAGTGATCTACGCTCAAAATTAGAAAAATCCTATGAACAGGTTGCCAAAAGAGATGAAACAATATCCTCATTAGAATGGAAATTAGATACTGTTCGGTCTGAGATGCAGCAAGCACACGCAAAAATGTCATCCTCGGAATCACACTGGGTCATGATTGAGCGAGAAATGACGAAAGAGAGGGACATCTTAAAAGACCAGTTACAAGAAGCAATGAAAAAGGAGGCCTTCCTCGAGAAAACGAGGACAACGAATGAACAAACCATAACCCTGCTAACGGACAATATTGAAAAGTCCCGATCAGAAAAAGAGCACCTGGAAATAAACATATCTGAATTGCAAAAGAGTAGAGAGGAAACCGTAGCGGGTTTGATGGCTGACAATGGAAAACTTGAGTGGAGCCTTGCTTTGTCCAGAGAAGCGAACGAAAAGTCTTTAAAAATTATAGCAGAGAGAGATGCCGAGCTCTCTGTGGCAGCAAAGAATGCAAAAAAGTGGGAACATTCTTTCAACAAAGTGATGGAAGAAAAAGATGCAGCGTTTCAAAAGTCGTTAGAAAAAGAATCTGAATTAAATGAGAAAATCGCATCTATGAAAGCAAGGACTCGAGCCCATCTGGACTCTGAGGAGGAAATCCAAAAAATACTAACGCAGAAAGAAGTGCAGATTCAAACATTGAATACTGATTTGGCTACTTTCAGAACATCGATGAAAGAGATGAGCAAACGCTCTGCAGCGGCTGAAGATTCTGCTACGCAATTAAAAAACTCTCTTCATGATCGAATCGCTGATTTAAACTTACAAGTTGAAAAAAATACTGAAACTATGAGTAAACTTGAATTTTCAAAGGGTGTTTTGAATGAGAAAGTATCTTCCCTGGAGACTAAATTGGTGTTAGCCCGCGCTGAATTGGAGACCGAAAAACGCAAGCAACTTATTCACTCCAATGCATCATCTGAATCGATGGAACTCATACGCGAAAAGAATATGAACCTTCAGCGCTCCTTGCACCACGAGCAAGAAAAAAACCTAGAGATCGCCGTGGAGTTGTCAAAATACAAAGGTGAAACTGCACGACTTGTGCAAGAACTCCAAGACGAAAAGGAAGGCCTCAAGCTTGCAAAGGAAATGTACAGTGAAAAACATGCTGCAGATTTGAACATAATTTCTGGGTTAAAGATGCAACTTCATGAAACTACTGCTACAGTCTCTTCCAAAGATGCTCTCATCGAGAAGCTCAGATCACAATTTATCGAAAAAGAACAAACCGTATCTAATCTTGTTCTCCAGGGGTCATCGTTGCAGGAAAAGAAAGAGGAAGAAATACAAAATATGTTGAAGGAGGAGAGGAAAAAATACTTCAAACTCCTAGACAGGTTGAAGTTAGTACAGAAGGAACTGGGCGAAACGACGGCGAGAGCGGCCGAACTTGAAGATGCAATAGCAAGAGCCAGCAATCACCCTGCACATCGAGCAACAGAACTTCACCGTGCAGCTGTTATTCAATTATCAGACGCAATGGCCTTGGCAGAGGACTCTGGGACACGAGAAACCGAGCTCTCGGAATTATGGTCTAAATATCAGCAAATTGTTGACTTTACAAAAACTGGCTCGGGGGATTTATCTATGCTATCTGGAAATGCATATGTTGGTCTTGCAAAAGTGAGTAGCCTTAAAAAAAAATGGCTTATGGGAATTAGAAATATCGAGCGGGCTCTGCAAATATGGAGAGAATCGGGCAAAAAAGAGAAAGAATATGATTCTCTCCAACTAGCGGCTGGATATTATGTGCACGCGTTTGTTGAAAGTAGGAACACCAACCTTTTAGACAGAGCGTTGGATAAGCTGCGATCATTAATTAGTGCTGCTAATTTCTCAGGGAAGGAGGATTGGAAACATGATATTGATGTATTCAAAAAAAACGTGGACGATATACAACAAGTCAAGGTCGAAGCAAAAGATTGCAATTTTCATAAGAATTCAACAGGCGATCTACATTTTGTAAAGTTCTTTCTTGTTGATTGAGATGATGAGCGTAATTAAGAGAGAACACGCAAAGGTTTCAAATAAATAACATGCGTTCGCCGTCATTCAATAATACTTATGATATAAATAAATAGTAAGGCTGTAATTAATTAAACACTTCCGATATAAAAAGTATGATATAAAAAGTTCAGTCGTTGTGTGTTTTAAAACTCAGTGCTTCTTCAATTTACGTAAATTATGACGAGTTTGAAACAAGAATTTACCCCCTTATTTTCTCATATTTAAGCAAGAGCTTCTGCTTCCGATGGCGTATTTTGGGTCTCCTTTGGATAGAGCTTTGGTGTTTTGCGAAAACAATGCACCAGTAAGGCACAGCTAGCTGACAGTGGGAGAATCACAACAATATAAACAATTCCCAAAACCAGAATAATAGCCAACGGCCATACAGCTAATACCGCCATGAACATGAGCAGATCTTCGCTGTCTTTCTGCCTGACCCAGTCTTTATATTTCTGTCTCCAGATGCCATGCTTCCATCGCACCCATGGTGACCACGCAAACAGCCAGCTCATTGCCAACCAGAATGGCAAAGAGAGCAGTCCTACAATAATTGCGGCAAACAATTCCAGAATCGCTGTTAATAGTGAAAGTAATAGCAGACAAAAAATAACAGGCCATGCTGAAAACACGACAAAAGAAAGAATCCGTGCGTTCATGGGAATATGTTTATCGGGCCCAATTAGGAAGATCTCTTGTAAAACTCTGCGCCCTCTTTCATGCCTCCTCATACCAAAATAGAAGGGCAAAAACAAAGGTAATGTCACTAAGAAACCTGGTAAGCAACATAAGCAAACTATTAACACAGCCCCCATTAAACTGTAGTTAAAAATGCGCTCCATCAAACTGTATCCACTCTTATGCCGGAGTCCGTTGCACCCGAAAACATCATCCGAGGCTTTGTAATGCCACGAAGGAGAGGAAGGCAGTGCTTGCCGACAGTGCCAGCACCATTTAAGGCGACACGCACTACATGTTATATCGCTGGAGACTCTGTTGTTTTTTGTAACTTGTCTAGTCAACATTTTGCAGTGAGGGCAAGGTAGCATCGGGATCTTAGCTTCTTTGAGAGCCACTGTTGGTGGTTTTAGACCAAGCGGCGCCGAATCTTCCGTCACTATAGAATCTTTCTGTTTCTTCCAACTCCAGTCATGCCCGCATCGAAAACAATTCATGTGGTCACATCCCCGATTTTTTTCCGTGAGTACAAAACACTTTGGACAAGGCCGAAGTGCTTCTCCAGCTTTATGTTTCATAATCGCGAACTTTTTGAAGGACTCATCCTCTTGCATGCTTTGCAACGAGTTCTGCTCCATCTCCTTTGTTCGCTCGAGAAGCGTCGCATAATGGCCCGCGTCCATACATTTTGATAGTTCACGTATTCCGAGGTCCCGTTTACATGATGGGTCTGGGCATCGAATGTATACTTTCCCGCTGTCAATCATTGTATGTGCATACTCCCGCACGCATTCATCGTGATACTTGTTTCCATGGCAATCAAAGCTCGTGTTCTTTCGCTTCGACTTGTCAACCCAATCCATACAAATGTCACACTTTTGAAGATATGTACCGAATGGGTTAATTACATTTGGCGGGAAAATTGCCATCCCGTTTTTATCGTCGATAACTCTCATAAATGGAACTGTTGTGAAATCGACAGCAGTTGCGACAACCGAACGGGAGGAGCGAATAATAAAATGCTTGCCCACATTATAAGATATAATTTTTGCTTTGTGAGACACCTGGAGAGCGTGTTTATTTGGGAACCAAAACACTTCTCCAACGACAGACAGCGGGTCCTTCGCGATGTCACTCCGAGTGATGCGAGGCTTACTCGCTTGTGGTGCCTCGATTTTAAATCGAAACATTCCCATTTTTGGTAATGAAGCTGAAATTATTTGTGATGAAGATGTGGTTTTCTTCTGCGCAATAGTGTGTCTTGTATTATCGCTTTCATTCTCTTCGTCTTGCAACTGTGCAGTTTCGCGACTTGCATCACGCCGTTTTATCTGCACCCATGATTGGGAGGAAGACACTTCCCTGAGAGGCAAAGAAGTGTCTCCTTCTAGCTCTGGGTCGAGCTCCAGTTCAATTACTGGTCCTGACTCCGTACGTTCAACGACGGTACCAATTTTCCACCCATGCTTAGTGGAGCCAGATTTAACACTACCACTGACCTCACATACGTAAACCTCCACAACATGCCCTGGGTCCAAAGCTGCCCACCAAGCACAGAGCTGGGCACTGCGTTCTCCATTTGCCGTCGTCATCTTGCGATGTCGCGAAGAATAGTTCCTGAAGCCTGTGTGAGTTTGTGTGGAGTGTGGGGTGAATACAATAGCACCGTCTAAAACCAATAAGCGCCACTCTGCGTGGGTGGGTGCATTTGTGGGGATGACCTTTGGTGCCAATACGTTGGAGAACCTGTGTCTCTCATGTGAGAGAGTGTCCGTGCGTGCGTGCGTGCGTGGATTTGATGCGACGGTGTTAGTTATGATGAGCTGCCTCTAGCGGGGTAGAGGTCTTCCTTGTATTAGGAAGTGTATGCTGTATCCATCTTTACCCATTTGTGACGTCATGACTCAATGAGAACAAGTACAATACTCCGTAGAACTGGGAGGCCGTGATCTCGTGATGATGCTACCGTCCCCGCTGAAGAGGGTTTTACGAAGATGTAGATTACTACAGTGATAATTAAGAGTACCAATATTTGTACTAGACATTCGGAGTCTCCTCTAGCGAAAAAGGGCTTCCTGTGGGCAACCAGCGCAATGGAACCATTCTACGTTCTCAGCACAGGTCAAATCCCAATTCTTGGTGCAGCAATGCTTATCCACCTTTCCAAACTTACTCGGCTTTCCACCTGCCAGGATGCCCTCGCACACGCACTTTTGAATGGCTTGGTCATAGCAACCTGGGGACCCGTGTTGGACGCAGCAAGAGGTGATGCCGTTACCGGGGCTTTCTTTGTTGATTTCAGTAACACTGGAAGCCATGCCAATGGACATGGGGCCAGCACCGAGGTTGGCGATGACTTTCTCGAAAAAGGAGCGCATGTGTTTGCAAAACTTTTTCGATGTTTCTAAGGGTTTCCCTAATCGATCTTCCACCTTCACATTTTCGATGACGTGGTATGCATCTTGACAAGTGGAGGTAATGACTTTGGCATCAATGCGAAGCTTGTCTTTCTTGGCTTCAAACGATTGCTTGCAGAACTCTTTCAAACGAGCAGGCAAATCTTCGCCTTTTCCGCCCGACATTTTCACCTTGGCAATTTGTTCGAGGACTTTATCCGCACACCCACCGGCGGCACCCGCGCCTACCGAGCCAACAGAGACAGGTGCTGCAAGAACAACGCCGC
>Ga0099797_100886_pt1 | contig 17427 bp, 4 predicted proteins | sample Uncmet_Sort48C_1_FD_89871 | JGI IMG/M metagenome (GOLD analysis project Ga0099797, IMG submission 89871) | Marine eukaryotic communities from CALCOFI LINE 67, Pacific Ocean - C012_Sort48C_1 | ecosystem: Environmental > Aquatic > Marine > Oceanic | place: Pacific Ocean: Monterey Bay | collected...
GCTTGAGCTACGAGGTCGGAAAAATTTGTTTTATTTGTTTCGTAATTCTCACCTGTTGGTGTTTTACCGTTTGTTATACCATTTGTAGCGAGTTGAGTAGTAGGTGCTGTTGCCAACAAGGAACTAGTAGATGTTGTTGCCAACAGTGTTTGTGGTGAGTTTTCTGGGAGCAGGTTGATGCTGGTGCAGGAAAAACTTGCGGAAAGCGGATTTCTAGTGAGAGACTGACATGCAGAATCGGCACTATTCGTTGGTGTAATCTTGCCAGTGATAGGACCTTGATAGATAGGACCCTGAAAGGCATTTGTATCATAGATTGAACCAGAAGAAGAAGAGCTTGCATTACTTGCATTTTGTGCATTGATATTTGGAGCACCGGCAGACTGTTCTAGACTTGGCGATCTTGGTTCTAGAGATCTGAAAATCACTCCTTTCGTGGCATTGCCATTGGCGTCGTCGTCTGTATTAGCATTTTTGTCATTCGATGCGACACCGAAGCGCAGTTCTGGCCCGCCAAAAACCAACTGTGGACCTTTCGCTTGTTGACCTTTGCCTGTGTCCGTATTCGAGACTACTATGTCTGTGTTCGACGTTGTCCCATCACAACCGTTCAGTAGGCCATCTGTCTGATCAGTGCTCGTTTGATCATTACTTGTTTGCTCACAATTACTTGTTTGATCATTTAGGCTTGTGTCACTACTTGTCTGCGTCTCGCGAGCATCATCGATATTCATATCACGAACATCTTCTGCCTTGATCACAACCGACCTCTCAATAACGTTTCCATTACTAATGGTATTAGAAGAAGTTGAAGTTGCATTAGAACAAGTTGAAGTTCCGGCAGCTGCCGTGGTTCCGGCAGCTGAAGTTCCAGCAGAACTGGCTGTGGTTCCAGCAGCTGAAGTTCCAGCGGCTGTTGTGGTTCCACCAGCTGAAGTTCCAGCTGAACTAGCTGTGGTTCCAGGGACTGCTGGAACAGCAGCTGCTGCCTTTGCCGCAGCAGCATTTGAGGAAGGAATCGCTATTTTTTCGTCAAATGTTGGAAGGCTGTCAATTTCACTACTTTTCCTTAGCAATTGACGTTCTTTCGCTTTTTTGCTGAGGAGGTCTTTTATCACCCTGTTTTCATTCGCTTCTCGGGCGATTCTGTTTTCGGCTCTCTCTAGTTTTTTCTCCTCTCGCCGCTTCTTGTTTTTTAACTGATTCTTTGAGGGTGGCGCAACGCCAGGCACAACACCAGGTGTCAACCCTGAACCAGCAGACTTAAATTGCGCATTTTGCTGCGCGGCGATTTGAGCGTTTGTTATTTGAGCATCACTTCCCGTAGTATTGTAATTAACCGGCGTTCTCGCAGCATCACTGAGTCCAGATTTGGAAAGAGATGACTCTGAGGCATAGACAGATTTGGAAGCAGATGCCTCCGAGCCAGGCTTGGAAACAGATGCCTCCGAGGCTTTGACAGATTTGGATACAGATGCCTCTGAAACAGCAGATTTTCCAAGAGATTCCCTCAATGCAGCTTCTCTCTCCTCTATCTCCTCTACCATAGTTTTCTCAATCCTCACGACGTTTGCTCCAACATCAGTGTCTCGGACGAAAGCGAGCTCATTCAAATCAGTGTATTTTAGATTGCTGTTACTGTAGCTGCTTGTGTACGAATCATAACTACAATTTGAATTCAGGGAGTCTCTGACTCCAGCCCTTTCTTTTCTCTCCCTTATCTGACGAAGGTGGTGGGTTTTATCTGAAGAAGAACGAGCATGCCTATCAGAAGAAGAACGAAAATCCCTATCTGAGACTGAAGAATGACCATCATGATCTCCACCATCTGAAAGAGAGCCATCTGTACTATCCTTTCCGAAATCTGTACCATCATCTCGACCATCAAAATTTCCTAACATGGCCCCAAACAGATCCCCATCAGCTTCAAACAAGAAGTTAATCGCCTCATACGCGTCTTCGGAGATCATATATTGAATTGCGCCTGTTGTTTTATGCACAACTCTCGACAATCCGACTTTCTGATTTTGATTACGTCGCCAAATCAAGCGAGCAACGGCTTCTTTTAATTCGCGGGGGATACAAAGTGCAGGAGAATCTGTACTCCCGGGGCCGTGGAGTGGACGGGCGGCATCTTGTGTATCTATGCCACAGGCAGGAGGAGATCTAATATCATTAGCAGATTTTTCATTGGCGGCTTCATGCTCTGCACACATCCTTAATTCGTCTTTTGAAAATCCTCCTTTCCCCAATCCCCCGTCTGCTCTGGCTGTCCGCGAGATCTCCATCGTGTCGCCACAATCGTATTTCGCGATTTTCTCCGTAACCTCTCTGAGAATTGGTTCCGCTTTCAGTCGGAAATTGATTCTCTCTGCGCAGATCATTGCGTTGGCATCCAATTTAGCCTGTTCGTTTACTTCTGTCGAGCCTTGATTGCAAGTCTTTCCACCATTTTCAGCATTGCTAGAAGAGGAATATCCAGAAGAAGAAGACGCGTCTTTTCCAGACGACGAAGAAGACGCGTCTTTTCCAGAAGAAGAAGAACCATCAGTCGCCAAAGAACTCAATACAAACTGCGGTCCAAATGGCGCCAACACAAGTTGCCACGGAAACTCATGCGGCTTGCCATCCTCATGATAATCTTCCTCCCTTACCACAGTCACCGCCAAGCCTGCATCAGTAGCGATTTTTACCGCCACGAAAGTTTTCCACGGAATCATTACTCGGATTTTTTCTGGAAATGTTTCTTGTACATGTTCTGTTTTTTTGTTGTGATTTTCATCAGAGTTTTTATCAGAATCTAGGTGTCGGACTTGTCGCTCTGCTGCAGACTCTGCGGCATATTCACAGGCAGAGCGTGATCGGGTGTCTACCTGTTCTGAGCTAGTATAGCGATTATCTGCGACACCACTCTCCAGTAGAAGATCTTCATCTCTCAGCAGGCGGAATTGCGGCCCATTTGAAGATCTTTCGGCTTTCGCCTGTGCTTTTGCCTTCTGTTGCGCTTTTTTTTCTCCCTTCTTTTCTCCTTTCTTTTTCGGATTTCTCGACCTATCTTTTTCTGCCACTGCGGGTTGTTTTGTTGCTATTGGATCCTTCAGCCGCATTTTTTCGACGTTGGCGGGTGGTTTTGTCGCTGCTGCAACAGCTTTCTTTGATTCAGATCGGCTTTCTGTCCTAGTTTCTTCTGTAACAGCTTTCGGTGTCTTTATGAGTTTATTAACATTTTCACAAATTCCATCATCTGGAACAATCCCATCTTTGTGAATTCCGTTGGGAACAATGCCATCCTTGTGAATCCCGTTGGGAGCATGGCTAAGCAATCCACCATCAATACGGGCATGGCTAAGCAAATCCGCAGCATGACTAACCAATCCCTCTGGAACAATACTGTACGCTCCATCGGGAAGCTTTTCACGATTACAAACCTCTCCTGGATTCACCTCTTTCTTCATAGTATCAATGTGCTTCATGCTATCTTTCTTCATGCTAGAAGTGCCATTCATGCTATCTTTCTTCATTGCAGAAGTGCCCTCAAAATACCTATCCGGCACCTGAACAGTCGTCATTGAGTCACCATCTGCGCCGTTGACAACTTCTTGTGGGACTTGTCTCAACAAAATCTGCACAGCATCCCAAGCGCTTTCGTTGAGAAAATATCTTTCCGTGTACGTCTCGATCATTTCTCCAGTGCTTTTCATGGTGGTAGACTTAATGGGACTCACACTTTTCCATAGTCCAACTTTTTCACATTTGGCACGTCGAGCAATAAGTTCACCAACAGCAGCTCTGAGTTCGGGAGATATGATGGGTCCTTTCTTTCCTCCAATCTGCTTCACTATCTTGCCATTTCTCCCACCTTCTATCGCCACCCTAATTTCATCATAAACACGGGTAATCTGTTCTTGCGCTATTTTCACTTTTTCCTGTTTCTCTTCCCTTGTTTCTGGAATGGGTTCACCTGGGCGGACGACGGGCGCGAAAAAGAGCCGCCAAGGAAATTCGTTCTCTTTCGGTTTTATTGCTGCTTCTTCATCGGAGGAGACTGGGAGAACTGTAACGACTAGACCTTCATCTAGCGCGATTTTAAAAGCCGCCAAAGTTCGGTCTGAGATACGGTGCTCTCCCTCTCGGGCAGTTTTTTTCTTCGGACTCTTTTTTTCAGGGCTTTTAGGAGAAGTAGCTTGTTTTTCGGTAGTCTGATTCTTCTGAGTTTTCTCACAATCACGAAGCTTCTGCGAAGCATTAAGAAGCTTCTGAGCAGCGTTCCGCATCTGAGATTCATGAGCCTGCGTCTGAGACTCATCTGTGGCAGTGCATAATTTAGAAGGAGTCTCAGTAACCCCATGCGCACCATTGTTCTTCACACCACCATTCTGCACAGGAAGACTGTCACTCTTCTTCGGCTGCTCAACACAGCCGCCATTGTTCTTCACACATTGTTCATTGCTCTGCTCACCACCATTTTTCACACTGTTCTGTTCAACACAGCCGTCCAAATTATTCTCAACGACATTCTGCACATTTTTTGAATCCGAATCGGACCCCTGAACGTTGCTCGAAGCCGGTCCTCCCAAACTAGGCGGTACTTCCGCACTAGGAGTCATCATCGATTTCAGAAACGCCTTCTCGATTAGTCTGTTCATTTTATGAGCGGGCATAACTGTATTGTAGTGCTCTCTTCCATTGTAATAGTAATTACCATTTTGATGATTGTAGTCACATTGACTTACGTCACGGTCACTTACTCCCCCTGTTTCACTTGCTCCCCCTGTTCCGGGAGCCGAGCCAAATTGCGAAATATCAACAGTGCGATATTCAATTTTATAAGCCATATCCGCATATGGGTCGCTAATCCTTGTACGGGGATAATTTTTCTCTTCACAATCCGAGTCTTCCTCTTCTGAACCTGTATTAGGATCTGAGACTGCATTGGAATCATCATTATAGCCCTTATTCCTCACCAAAAACCCTAAAAAATACTCTTCTGTCTCAGTTTTTGTTTCAGAATCAATAGTGACGATTCTCTCTTCCATCGTCAGCAAGTCCGGAATCAGTCTCAACATATCACGATGGATATCATAAATACTCAACTTAGCTTGCGGCTTTTTCGTTGTTTCATTAATAGATTGTCGTCCTTCGCCGAAAGTAAGACAGTTCAACCCTAAATCCGTTATATCTTTCTGCACTTGAGCAATTTGCGTGTTGACTTTCTTATTGATTTCTTCCGCTCTTTTTTGATCATTTGGAGGGGGGTCTTCTAATGAACAACGGCAATCAACGGACCAAAAAAATTTTTCGTGTTTGGATAGGTTTTTGTTTTCGTTGTTATTCCATTTGATGACATTTTTCGTTTCGGGATCAATCACTCCACCGAACAGACGGGCGGAGAGCCCGTTGTCCACCATCACTTCGAGGCCTTTGAGGATCGATAGAAAGGCAGGAGAAGTACTTTCTTTTTTTTTTCCAACATTAATCTCTGTGCCTTTCAATGTGCTCCCTTGTACTCCAGGAACAGTTTCCTTAGTTTCATTCTCCCTTGCAGAATCTTTTCCTTTTGCGGGCGGAGGTTTCCGTAAAAGCACCTCTTTTGAGAAACCCAACTTCTCCATCTCTTCGAAAAATACGTGAACTTCGGCAGCGGTGGGTTTTGGAGTGTCTTCGGAAAGTATTTCAGAAGTTGATTGTGTGTTCAGTGAACTTGACTGCGTGTTCAATAGCCCCTGTGTCCCCGCACTATAATTGGTCGCGCTATAATTGGCATTGCTAACTTGATTCTGTTGGATTGTGAGACTCCTGGTCGAAGTTCGATTCTTAACGGACGAAGACATGGACGAAGGCATGGGCACCCGGGTTTGGATGGTAGCCGGTTGGATTGTTGCTGGCCTTTCTAGGCTTTCCTTCGAGTTTTGCATTGTGGTTGGCATTTCCCCGTGCAAAAGCGCATTTTGGAGCTCTTGTTTTAAGTTTTGGAAATTACTATTAGTATTTGAGGTCTGTTGTTGACTTATCAGATTTAAATTATCTCTTGAACCCTGACTAATAGGACTATCTCTCGAGTTTCTCCTTGTAACGTTCGGACTTGCTGGTACATTCTTTTTGATCACGCCATTCGGTGGACCCAGTTTCCCATCCCGCTCTTTCGTGGTTTTCTTCCCGGCTTCCACTGTCACGACATTCGTCAAGGTTTGAAATGCTAGGAGGCCTAGTAGTAGGGTGAGACTCAGTGAGACAAAGACATAATGATGATAAATGCGAGAGCTGAGTCTTTTGGTTACTACATTACGAACATGTCTGGAACTGCTGCAACTATCAATTCCGTTTCTGCGGAAATTGCTGCCGCGGAGTCGCAGATTGATAAGCCGTAACGTCATTATATTTTCGGGGAAATCAGTTACAGTTACACGAAAATGATTCAAAAATGTGTGGGCAGTTTTGGATTTCGAATCCTCCGAGCGACAACCTGGCATGCGGTCGCGCTGTTATGAATCTATTATCTAGAAGCTAATTTCAGGCAAATGCTTCTGTTAAATTCCCTTGTCACTAATTATTCCCGCGCGACTCACGCAGAATCTTTTTTTCTCGTCACTCGTCTGACTCAGACTCGACCTATCGATATCGAAACTGATTCAAATGATGCCAAGTTTCATGAGAGAAACATCAAAACGTCATATGATATGCACAGGGACAACATACAAAGAGAAACATATGGAATGCTGGTATGTTCGGATATGAGATTCAAAGATTAAAATTCTTGTCCTCTACCTGTGAGTAAGTTTCTGGCAGATCAAACTTGGCAACGACGACCAAGTTAAACGGTATGAGACGATTGCTATACGATGTTTTATGTATTTTTCTTTCCAATATTCTTTCTCTTGGCAAACTTCTGAAAAAGTAAATCATGAAGTGACTCTTTCAGATGATATCAGATAGTGGCAGCTCGAGTCGTGCTAGCCTTCACTACAAATTGAAATGGATAGTCTGATACGAGATTACAAGCAATACAGCAAGCCGAAATAAGTTTAGTAGGTATGACACAAGTCAAATATGGATGCGAAAGGCATGAAATATGGAGATGGAAATGACACTTCGAGACACCGATGGTCCGAGAAGAAATTCACAACCTGTTTTTGAGAAGGAAGTCAATGATCATGGGTTTTTGTGGTTTCGTCTCAGACCCTTCGACATGATTGCGTGAAAAAGAAAAAAAAAAAAAAGACACTGTTTCGTCTGCAATTATCTTTGCCGACTCCGTGACCCGTCTGCCCCTTGAAAAAGAAAAAGCCGCATGCAGCATACTCTCGCTGGAAAGAAATCGTAAATAAATGACTCTGAAACATGACGGCCATGATTTGTGATTCATGAAGGGCTCCAATACCGACAAGAAAAAGAAAATCGCGAACAATGGATCCTTTCACCATCGATTTACACTCGTACACTCCAGAAACGTCATAGTACTTCTGATTATACTACATATAGACTTTGAGGATCAGACCACTCCAATCAAAATGCTCATCATTTGATGTTATCCAGAAACATTTGCGAAAAATATGAGCAGTATGCTCTTGGCCGCCATTTGCTTTGAGAAATTCTTGGAAGGAGAGAAACTACGGAACTTTTCACAAAAAAACGAGAATGGTATCAGAGGTTCAGCCCAATTCGACTGTGTCGTTGCAAGTAAATCCCAATACGACTGCTCAGTTAAATATACCTGCTATGATCGTGCACTTTACTGAACAAAATGAGAATACATCTTGGCTAATATAAACACTGAGAAAGAAACGACACGCAGCCGATATCCAAAAAGAACCGCTGCTACATAACACTCAATAATCCGTCCGGTTACTCGGCTCTCCCCTCGGCAAGTTAGCTCAGTAATCCGTCAAATTACTGGGTAAGTTAGCAGGACTGCCGTCATCTCTCCTTTTCTTCTTCTTTTTCTTCTTTTCCCCATCTCCCTGACCCCGCGGACTTTTACTGCTATTTCTACCACTGGAATTCCGACTGTGGAGACTATGCACATGGGCTACGCCTGACTCCAATATTGCGCCCGCTCCAAATAGTTTACCGTCAGCGACTGTGGGTGCTCCACCAGTGGTGGAGTTTGTGTCTGTTATGCCCGGCATTGGGGAAAAAATGTTAGCATTTTGAGAAGGAACTTGATTTGAATTCATAGATGAACCGGGCGTCATGTTTGCTTGTACAAGACTGGAGTTTGCAGCGCTAATCATCGGATACTGAGAGTACCCTGCATGTTGTTGACCACCACTCGAAGCATACATATTACCCATTTGGTTTGGCATATTACCAGGTCCAGGTTGTTGACCATATTGTTGAAGACCTGGCTGTTGTTGACCATATTGAAACTGACCCGGTCCCATGTTACTATTTGAAGAATTCATCGTATTGCTCTTTGGCTTCTGCGGTGTACCCATGCCAGCAGAGCCCTGAATTCCGGGACTAGCTTTCGGCTTTCTAGACTTCCTATCTTTTGCTTTTTCGATTTGTGTACGTTCACGCGATTTGCTTTCCCTCTCCTTTGCAGTTTTCGCAGTTGACGCCTCTCGCTCTCGTGATTTCGAAGTTGACGCCTCTCTGTCGCGACGAGCCGACAAACGTCTTTTTGGCTGTCCTATCAAGTTTTGTGACGAACCCGTCTGTATTGAGCCCATCCCTTTAGGACTGGCTTGTGAGCCCACCATGCCGCTACCAGTACCGCCGACATAGTCTCTGCTTCCAGAAAGTTGTCCACTCCCTGGGCCATAGGTCGGTGGTCCACCATACACCCCTCCACCCGACATTTGCAATCCGCCTGAACTGCCCATCATGCCACCACCCATCATAACGCCACCAGTTTGGTTTGCCGACGGCACGTTTTGATTGCTCCACGATCCGCCCAAGTTCGCGCCTATGTTTCCGATCATACCCCCTCCTGCCGGGCTGGCTGCGGGCGTTCCCACCGGACTCGCAGGCGGACTTTGAATCACCACAGCCTTCGTATTTGGTTGCAGCATTTGGTGATGCCTGTCCCCCGTTGGTGTGACCACGGTTATACCCTTGTCGATAATGTTCGCAGTCGATTTCGAAATTGCCTGTTGTTTCGGCGGTTTCGCAAATAATTCGCGCTTTTTCGTTGCCGTATTCCCGCTGTTGGACAGGTCCGTCGATTGCGAGAATTGTAGATTCTTTTCGGTGCTTAAATTCAGGGGTATACCAGCGGCTTTGCCTGTCGTTGATCCTCCTGAAATGATACCAGGTGGGGTCGGCGCAAAAATACTTGGACCTGACATAGCCTGTTTTTTCGGTAATGGTGGCGGCCGCATCGCGCCACCACCTGGAGAGTCGAGTCCACTGCGATCACCTCCTCGATCACTGCTGACCATTCTGTCGAATCTCGAAAGATTTGCTTCAAAACGTTCTTTCCCCGCTATGGATCGTTCTTTCTGAATGGTTGGATTCTTGTCTACCGCCATCTGTGTAGCATTATCGAGATTTGGCATGTTGTAACCTTGCATGCTTCGTGGGCTCGGCGCATACACCGGATTCATTTTCGCACCTCCGCTACCGAAATTAGAACTGCTAGCGGCGCTATTTATCTGAGACGCGTTACCATATCCTCCGCGCAATGGATGTGAAGATCCGTGTCGAAGTGAGTGCGATCCCGCGACAACTTGAGACAGAGACATGTTCCCTGATGTAGTGTAGTTTTTCGGCAGGGAGGTCGTAGTTTTCTGCCTGAGACTGTTCACATTACCCCCATGAGCGGCAACAGTATGTTCCGGAACATGTCTTCCTGTGACGAAATTCTCGACTAACGCGCGTGTTGTGACAGCATTTGCCAGATTTGCTTGTCGTTGCGGAACCGCCATTCCACGCGCCATCCCAGCCATCTGTGAAGAATTGGACTTCACTATTCCGCCTGCTGCCGCCGCTTTCAGACTGCCGCTCATTGTGGGCTGATTCGTAACCGAACCAACAGGGCCGAAGCCTCCCGATCCAGGAGCAATCGATCCCATTGCGGCTTGCATGCCCGGGGAGTGTTTTCCGAGAGAGCCAAATTGGCTGCCCAGCGATTGCCAATGTTTATTTTTATTGTTCGAGTTTCTAATCTTATTCGCGATTTGCGCGGATGTCATAGCCGTTTTCACGAGCATTTCGAATTGGGAAATATTTTGTCCCGGCGCGCTAAGCAATTGCTGCTGCAGCTGTTGTTGTGATCCCACAGGTGTCATGACGCCAGAGCCAGGGAAGCCTTGGTTCAAAGCAGCTTGGTTCAAAGCAGTGTGATTTAGCGTATTCAAAGCGTGCATGTTTTTCAGTGAAGCCATTTTTTGTATGGCGAGGCCAGGTTGTTCGTGCTGGAAGTCTGCGAGATTGAAAGAACCGAGAAGACCGCTTCCAGTGCCGGGAACGCCACCTGGCAGTTGTTGCATCGCGCCTTGGGGTGAGGTTGCGGGACTTCCATATTGGTTCCAGTTCTGACCTGCTGAAGCCATATTTGGATCGTCAAATCCAAACTCCGGAATTACAGGCGGTTGTGTCTCGCATAGAAGTGGGAGTAAAAATCGGCCGAATTCGTTTTCAGGCCGGTTGATTTCCAAAATGGATTGGAGCGAATCTAATAGGTCTGTGTGTAATTCTAATAAGGGGAGATCGTTTATCGATTCCCCGAGAGCGGTTTCGAGTGTCACGGAGTTTTCGTTCAAAACCATAAACGTCGACGTTGTAATCGCCGCGAAGACTAGAGGCCAAAATTCCGAACCGAAAAACGCCACCCCATAAACCGGAATAAACGACATCCAGATGCCGCAAAGTAAAGCCACTAATTGTGTCATCGGAAATGCGAATGGGATTAAGCATAATCGACGCAGAGACATCAGCGCGTCGACACCAGCGTTCAAACCGACCACGTAGTAATCCATCACGCATAATGTGACTGGGAAAGGGACGTAGCCTTCTTGTTGAAATGTGTTACACAGGATAGAAATCCAACTTTGGATCAGCGCTTCCTGATCCTGTTGTTCGAGCAACATGAGGAATTCTTCCTGCAGCAAAGGCCCAATGATTTCGAGTTTGAACTTTTTCCCAAGATCGCCTTCTCGGAGAAAAGCGCATCTTTGAGACAATGCACGTTGGAATTGCGTCGGCTCATCCAATCCGAAATCGTGATATTTGTTCAAATTCCGCGATCCATCCATGCGTAATTCGAAAACGCAATCTGTATCGAAAATTTTCTCATCCATCGCGTGGAGCATTGGAAATTTTGAACTGGGATAAGAATAATTCTTTTCGTAAGCGGATTTCACCGGTTTCCCAGCCCTCACTGTGATCATTCCCGTGTCAATCTTGCCTGACACTTCTTGGTAACGATCCTCGGTGTGGAAAAGCGACGTTGCGATGCGTTGATCTATCAAATCGTCTAAGCCTGCCAGGAGCATTTCTTCCTCATGCTGTTGCACGGCTAATGCTTCCGCTTCTTGCTGCGCCAAATGCTCTTCCTGCTGCATGATGGCATCTGTAGCCCTGATATTTCCATGCGGAATAACGTCGAAACCTCCTTCAGGAACGTGCTCGTATTGACCAGTGATGTTGGAAAGGTACATGTCGCCCTGGGCTGTGCCTGGTATCGCTAACAAATTCATTTGATTCATTTGAGTGTTTGGGCTCATTGGGGAGCTCATATTGCCCGAATCACTGCGATTGTCTTGCCAGGTAGATTCAGAATAATGCGATCCTTCAAAAACAGATCTACTGCGGTTGCTGACCGGGTTGGATCTGCTTGTTTGTTTCGGGCTGAAACCATCGTGTGGACTGACATTTCGGTCGAAGCGGGTTATCGGACTTCGGTTGCGAGAACGTGTTGGGAGAGAGCGCGGACTGTGGATGGATCGGGCGGATATGGTCGGGATAAGATTCGGAGAGGTGCTGCGAGCACGACGAGAAGTTGAATGTCTTTTGGTTGGAGAAGCAGCTTCGTTTTCAGATTTCGTTCCAGATTTCGTTCCATTCTTTGATACGATAGACTTTGCATTGACAGCCTGACTCTTCTTGTCCAGGCTAGCACTTTTCCCTTGTGGGTATTTCTTATCGCCCGGCGCACGTGCAGATGCACTCCTTGTCGCGGTTCTTTCATCCTTATTTTCCTCTTTACCATCTTCTTTTCTTTTCTTCTTCTTCTTTTTCCCCGGCATGTTCGGCAGTTTGATTTCATCATCCGATGAGGACAGCACGCGCACTTCGTATTTACTTTTCTTCTTTTTCTTATCAGCCTTGTCAGCTTTATTGTCCCGTGCCGATTGACTCATATTAGGCTTCAAGTTATCGCGATTCGCAGGTAGTTTGTAAAAGTTCTTCCATTGTTTCGCTTTCTGCTGAGCCTCCCATACTTTTTCCCATTCTTCCTTTTCTTCTGGGACATGAACGGAACTTTCATCGTCCTGCTTTTCGTTTGCAGCCAAATTTGTTGCTGCTCCGGGAGCAGCTCCCCGTCCCCACTCATCATGCTGCCATTGCTGGTGCTGCCATTCTTCCGCGACGGTAGGCCAATCTTCAGCTGAGACATCAGCTGAATCCCACCAGGTTGTGTCATTGGCATTTGGGGGAGCACCGAGACCTGGCGGGGGATTGGCAGTTGGAACTCCGCCTGTCTGAAGACCACCTCCTGTTCCTGCCATATGTAAACCTCCTCCAAGCACCACCCTATTTCGATTAAGCGGAGACCGCGTCATCGGTGAGCGAGGATTTGGCGAACCTTTGTGTTCACCTTCTTTTTGGAGAGCTTCATTTCGTTGATTGTCAAGGAAAACGACCTCCGGCTCCTGAGCTTGCAAATTTTCATCGAGAAATATCACTTCTGGATCGCCATTTTCGGTATAGTAGTGATATGCGTTCCTGTTGTCATAATGCCTTTGTTGATGCAGTTCGTCATAGTGTTCTGAATTGTCATGATGATGTAGCTCTTCATCATCCACGTCTGGGGCACCAAAATACTGTCTCCGGTAGTTTTCTTCAATCAGCGCTTCGAGTCTTTGTTTCTTGGAAAGATTGGACTCTGCAAAAATCTTTTTCACGTGTACGGGACCTGTCGGAGTCGAACTGTTCTGGTTATCAGCAGTATCGTCGTCATGTTGATTTTGTTCGTCAGTACCACCACCACCACCTCTCCCCTTCCTTTTCGGTCTCTGTCTCTTCCCACCGTTGTGTTTTTTCGTCCATTTTGCGACCAAAGATCCGAGGCCACAGAGTGTGTAGACATTCCTGAACAGAGAATCAGCAAAAGAGCTCTGAGCAGTATTGTCGAATTCGCCGTTGCCAAAACGCTCATAGATATCACGGACTTCTGCTTCGACTTGCAGCAGTCTCGACGTGCTGCTGCGACTGTTCACTGTGAAGACGGAGTTGGTGTTGAGGCCATTGGGATTGGATTCTGTGTTTCCTGATCTAGAAAATGACGTTTGACTGCTGTTGGCGCTATCCTTGGAATTTACCCGAATCCGTTGGGTCATAAACGCTGGTCTCTGCCCGTCATATCCACCTTCGTAAAAACGGTAGCCGTATTGTAGCTCCGGAATGACTGTCGTCGGCCGTCTTCCGCGAAATTGTCCCTCATGAGCTTGTTTCTTTGTATTCGCATCTCGAGGGCCTCCTTTTCGTCTGCGCGTCGATCTTCCGTCTCCCCCCGAGCCTTGAGAAGCTGTTTCTGAGTAATCGTTCTCTAAGTCGAACTTTCTTCCTCTGTTAATACTACCCGAACTGGTGCTGTTGCTTGCATTGATATTGGTCATCTCCACCCCTACTTCTGCAGACTCCAAATCTGTTTTCAGATATGTCTCGTCTGGCTGTAGTGATGCGACACGTTCATGTGTGCCGAATTTCGCGTTTCCGAGACGCGATCTCAAACTCTTTGAGAATTCTTTTGGAAAATTCGGAAGGTTCACAAGACGTCGGCGAATACCGCCTATGTTGTCATCGTTGCCGATAGTTGGCTCCGAAGAAATCTGCGTCGAGCCAAAACTGTGTTCAGATCCTTCTTCTCTGATGTAATCGAACGTCGCTGAGCTGCTGCTGGCTTTTTCGGAAGTAATTTCCTCTTGTAGATGCTCATGGAACTTCTCATCTTGAGAATCAGCTCCGGACTCGCTTGTATTCTCGCTCGCACTGCTGCCCACACAGCTGCCATGTTTCTGTCTCCAGACGCGTTTGCGCTCCATTGCTCTCGCTGACATACCAGAAGGAAGAGCGGATAGATTATCGTGCGTCGCTTCGTCAACATCGCGAGGTTCCGAACCACTCTTCCCAGCTCTCGACAAACTGTTTCGCGATCCACTCTTCTTCGCCGGTGACCATTTGGATCCTGGTCTCAGTTTTTGCGTGTACAACTGGAATCCTGTGGGATCGAAAAATTCTCGAAGCGCCGTTTTTTTCCGGGACGAAGTGGATTTGCGAGAGACTTTTGGTAAACGATTTTTCGGAATGCAAGCGGGCTGTTCGGGAGAGGGGAGGTCTTCCTGTGGAGATGGCAGCGATTCAGATTTATCTTCCGTTGGTGACTCTGCTGGCGTTGCGTCATCATCTACCGGCGTTGTCTTCCCATGAGTAACAATGACTGGCATCTCGGTTTTTTTCTTCCCAGATTCTTCGAGTTTCTGTTTATCATTTTCAGTTACGCTTGCTGCTTCCCCTTCATTGACATCCCCGACGTTCTCTTCCTCAATAACCGCAAGCTTGGTTTTCTCTTTGAGCCTTTTTTCAGCAGCCATCCTTTCCACAATCTGTGTGTACGCTTCCTTCCGCACCCCTGTCATGATTCCTTGCAAAAGCGGATCCGAGGACAGAGGGATCTCTTCGAAGACTGGTTGGACGTCTGCATCTTTCGTTTCCGCTTCTTCCTCTGTATCTTTCCCTTCTTCCCCTTCCTTCTTGTCCGCATCGGCTTTCTCAGCCTTCTCCCGCTCCTCTTTCTCCCTTTTTCTCTTTGCAATAGCTTTTTCGAGATAATTTGCATCGTCGTTGTCGGACGTCATTCCCATCATACCAGAAGAATTGGCATTACTGCTGCTATACTTAGAATTTGTGCTCCCACTCACAACACTACTATCACCATCATCTCCATCACCATTCCCAATCATCGCCATCATCTCCTTCCGCCATTCTTCAAAATTGCTAAACAAGTTCACGGGTCCATAATCATTCGCCACACCCGAAATCGGTTCACCCTCCTTCCCTGCGACGATGGCATCGGCGACGGATAACACCGTGCGAGGCTTGCTCGTGTAGTCTTGTAACATCCGGTCTTCATCAGAAATCTGCGTGTTATTTAAGACGGCCGCTGCGAATTGTCTTTTCCGATTCTCCTCCATAATTTTCCCGGAAATATCATAATGATAGCCGATACTGGGTCTGGAGACGAAATGCTCCATATCCTCGTCGCCGCAGAGTTTCGGAAACTTGATACTGGCTTTCATGGTTGTGGGTATTTCTGATGACGGTTCCAGTTCGTTGTTGGGAAGGGTGACGTCGTCACTGGAAAGCCTCTGTGCGGGAGTTTGAGTGGTCGGATCGACCCCATGACCAGACTCACTGTCCTGTGCAGTGAGTGCTGTTTGATTCTGCACAGTCCCATCATTCGGAGAAATTTCGACCCTTAACGGCAAGCTCGGGACGGTACATTCCAAATGCATGTGCTGCCTCGGTCTCTTTGGTTTCTGCACTCCCTGATAGACACCGTTCACGATTTGTGCCTTTTTTGCATCTTTTGTTTGAAATTCTGCGATAGTGGTATCATTCGATTCAGATTGACGATTCTGATTTGCAATCCTAGTGTCAGTCGAGAATTCTTCTGCTACACTGTTGCCATCTGCATCGTCATTCTCCGATTGATGCTTTCCTTCCACTTGTTTCCGAGTTGGAATGTGATAACCAGCTTCCTTGAACGGCCTTGGCTCTCCTGATTCGTTTTCCTCATCCTTCTCACCCATTCCAGATCTATCATTACCAACATGACTCCCATCTCCAGAAACATCTGTTCCAGAAACAACTGACGACTCCCCATCCCCCCTACCACGACTGATCGGACTCTGGTGTTCGCCCTCACCAAAATGTGTTCTCTCGCGTTTTGCCCATGGTGCTCTCTGTCGCCACCCAAATAAAGTTTCTGAATAACTTGCCATTTGTTTCGTCTCCCGCGCTGGCAAATACGCAATGCTGCTGTAAAATTCTTCGAAACGATGCAATTCGCCCGTTTTTCGGGTCGTGTACTGTTCCGTCCTACCCAACGCCGATCGCTGCCCCAGATGAGCTTCGTCTCCGTTCTTGCTCGCGCCCCCTGCAGGACTGTTGCCTGACTTTTGATTTCCAGGCGAATTACCACCTTTTTTTGAGCCATCATTTTTCTCGCCAGTTCCACCATCGTCACCGTCATTTTCTCCACCGCCTTCATTTCTTCCGCGGGTCATCTGTTTCGTAACATTCGTAAACACACTCAAATGCGGATTTGCTTCCCTTAGATTCAGAAATGCTTGAGCGTTCGTTCCATGCGTGTACAATTCCAATTCGCTCGGATATTTCAACACAAACACATTATGGAGTAAACGACTCACGATTTGCGGCACCTCTGCATGCCGCAGTCCGAATTTCGTCCGATTCACGTGCGTTGCCGATAATAAAGAAAACCAATGCGCGACAGTTTCTTTCAAGAAGTCGAGTTTCCTCAACAACATCGGGCTGTCCGCGTGAAAAAGAATACCGATATTCGCAAAATTCACGATGGCCTTGTAACTCATCAAGAAATATGTGTACGCCTGAATCTGATCACTGGCACCCTCATCGTAGCGCGAGTAACAATTGCTGGCCTTAAATGTGAGTATTAATCCTAAAATAGTCCCAAGCAATTGTAGAGCTTGTGGGTTTCTCGGTGAATAAACGCATGTGCCATCGCGGAATAGGGGGAGAATCGTTTCTAAACATGTATTGGTGCCACAACATGTAGGATCACAATACGCCTGGTCGGTGGAAGTGGAATTAGAAATTGTGAAATTCCCATTCCCAGAAGCTGCCCCAAATTGAGTGGTCTGCCCTATTTGCAGTTGCTGGGCGAAAGGATTGTTGCCGGACTGGAGATGTCGTCTCGAATAGTCTTCTTCTTTGCCTACGTTTCTAGACTTCAACCTTCGGACCAAGTTTTTTTTCCGGACTTCCTCGGCCCATATCTGAGGCATGTAATAGGAAAAAACACGCTTCAGAGGGCCTTCGGGCAAGCCTGAGATCCATTTGAAGGTCGGTGAGTTGGACCAGGGGAACTTTACAGGGTTGTCTCCACCTGTAGATTGAGAATATTGAGAATCTGCTGCGTCGTAGTTCCCATTGTTGTGATTCTCATCAGCATGAAGCCTTCCATTGTCCCCATCGTGATTCTCAGCACCAGAATCT
>Ga0099797_100887_pt1 | contig 17400 bp, 19 predicted proteins | sample Uncmet_Sort48C_1_FD_89871 | JGI IMG/M metagenome (GOLD analysis project Ga0099797, IMG submission 89871) | Marine eukaryotic communities from CALCOFI LINE 67, Pacific Ocean - C012_Sort48C_1 | ecosystem: Environmental > Aquatic > Marine > Oceanic | place: Pacific Ocean: Monterey Bay | collected...
AAACTAGCTAGGAAAATTGCTTAGAAGTCAAACGAACTCACAGATTCTGAGAAATCTTCATTTCTGTGATCTATTTTTATCACTTTTTGACTAGCCCTTTGAAATCAAATTTCCCCTGCCGCTGTATTACTCTTAGAGCTTAGAAGGCTCTACGAGTCATGTGCATCCATTGTAAAAAAAACACAAGCGCTAATCTACACACACCGTTGAAAAGCGAGTTGGACAGAATGGAATGCACGTCACCCTCATAGAAAGTAGCACAATGTTCAGCCATAATAAAAAAACACAAACGCTAATCTACCCGCACTATTGAAAAGCGAGTTGGATAGAATGGAATGCACGCCACCCTCATAGAAAGTAGCATGATGTGCAACCATGGTGAAAAAAAACACAAGCACTAATATACACACACTATTGAAAGGCGAGTTGGAAAGAATGGAATACACTCTCTAGAAGCGTTCTAGAAGCTTCCTGGCACTCTTGGAGAAACTCTAAAAATCGATGAAAAATATAGAAATTATGATGGAAAATGTTTTTTTCCGATTGTTTTCTCGAACTCCTAAATCGGTTCCAGGAATCTCTAGGAAGCTCCCTGACACTCTGAAAACGTCCTAGAAGCATCCTAGCAGCTTCCCTACACTACTCGACAAAATTCGAAAATGATGAAAAATCGCATTTTGGGGGTGCATGAACAAATCTTTGCTCCAGTGGGAAATTCTCCCAGGGAATAGAATCGACACAACGAGTGCATTCCTGGATAATTATTTATTTAATCTAGTGCAGAAAATTGCTCCGGAGTCAATCGAACACACGGATCCTGAGATATCTTCACTTTTGTGTTCGATTTCCGCACTTTTTTTCGCTTACCAAATTGAGTGCAATTTCCCAGTGCAGCCGTATTACTCTTAGAGCAGAAGGGCTCTACGAGTCATATGGAATCAAAATCATCCAAGCATACAACCTGAATTGTGACCATGCAACGCAAAGCGTCAACCTTTGCAGATTACAACGCGCATTTGCAACCAAAAAAACGCATCAACGAATTTACTGCCTTGGAATTCCATTCATACACGTAACAAAAAACTAACCAGTGCGAAGTTCAAAGAAACACTGCAATGCGGTTGTCAAATCTAGCTCGCCAAAACCCTAGAACGTGCACATGTCTGCGGCGCGCATAAAAAATCGCATATGGCATGTCGAACTCGAAGGTGGCATACGTCCTGACCGATACGCAAACCAACCACAAACGCAGAGCGCCCACACCTCGCATGCAACACACAAATCACCAAAATCACAACGAAAATGCCAAGCGCCGAAAACCCTGAGAGCATGGTTGACGCTCCCACGCTCCCAGCTACGCTCCCGACTAACTTAGCATTACCGCAGTTTCAAAACATTTCCCTTCCACCCATTCTCGAGACAGATACTGCAGACGCCCCCACGCTCCCAGCCACGCTCCCAGCCACGCTCCCGACTAACTTAGCATTACCGCAGTTTCAAAACATTTGCCTTCCACCCATTCTCGAGACAGATACTGCAGACGCTCCCACGCTCACAGCCACGCTCCCGACTGAATTAACATTACCCTAGAATACTGCAGAAAGGAGCTCCTGGCCACGCTCCCACGCTCCCAGCCACGCTCCCAGCCACGCTCCCGACTAACTTCGCATTACCGTAGTTTCAAAACATTTGCCTTCCTCCCATTCTCGAGACAGATACTGCAGACGCTCCCACGCTCCCAGCCACGCTCCCAACTAACTTAGCATTACCTGAGAATACTGCAGGAAGGAGCTCCTGGCCAAGCAAAATTCAAACCGAACGTATCACCGTCAGCCTGTCCGACGATGACTCCGAAGAACTTCGGAATCCCATGCTTTGACGACAGAGCACGATCCTTCCGAAAGAGATGCCAAATTGAGAATCGTAAGTACCGCCTATGGCCGAAGTATCGCTGTCAACCATAATGACGATGAACGCGATGCTTGAATACCACCAAACGAATTAGTCAGCCCTACTGCTACAATAACCGCTCCGTCGTGAGAATGACATGTGGCAGAACGCTGCCTATGATACCAGCAGAGCGCTGATAACGCATGTTCGAAGCAGCAGCCCTTGTCAATCCCATGTGCGTTGCAAAAAACTTCCCCGATCGAAACATCATCCTTCCTCAAAGCAAACATTGATCAGCGCGGACATCACGTCAAATGCTCAAAAACAACTATGTCGTTTAACGTCTCGCCCTGATTCCAAATTGTTTCCGAATGCGTGCAATTCCGAAACGTCTCGGATCCGGCAGCACGCCTCAAACGCAAAATCCTTGACACATCGATTCCAATGCAAACCCGATTTGGCAAATCAACTCTGCAAGTTCCGGCGCCCACAACACACCCAATCAACACCAATAATTCAATTCAAAACGAATCCGCATATCGTTGAACACCGAATGTAACAAATAACGTGAAACAATTAATCGCGAATGCAACCGAAAAATCTGTGGAGAAGCGTTCGCTCGCCATATCGCATTCAAAATGTCAACAGTTTCGTAATTATATCTGACAAACCGGTGCGGGCATTCAACCACACAGCCACCTTCCGATAAACATGTTTCCCTAAATGCTCCAATTATTTTCAAAAATGCATGCCCTCCCTCTCCCATCAATCGCCAATGAAAAAGTAAACAAACCTCATATTAAATATATGTTGCTGCAAAGAACGGGCGGTGGTGCTACAACAAAAAAGCATTCTCCCTTTCTTTGTCTGACCCCCCTACCGCTTTTCCGAAAAATGTGCTCCTGTGTCAATTGCAAATCCAAAAAATCGAGCATCTGCAATTAATAGAATTCAATAATCTTAATCGAAATCTGAATCCGTAAGCATTGAAATGATGTTTTTTTTGATGCACCATCCCAAACGAATTCATGGATCATGAAGAATCTGTCAAAACACTATCCAAAAACGACCCTCAATCATATCGGCTTCTAACTCAAAGAAAATCCTGGCAAGTCATGCCGAAAATCTCGGGAAACATATGCTTCTCTGAAATCTGATGGCGGTGCTCCGAACGAAGCATAATTGAAAACTAAATCGTTATCCTAACGACACATTGACATGACCAAGAACATACAGCAATGAGTCTCGGAAAGTCCAAAGCGCTCCCTCAATGAATAATAGTATGTCTCTCTATCTCTCCCTTTCCAAGTGCTGAGCCCCCGGCAGGGCCGCCCAAATTGAGAAATTCGCTCGGAGAGAGTACTTTTCCGAAAAAAATCTTCAATTTTTGGAATGCAGTGGCGGTTGCGTATCTCAAAAATTGAATCTCTAAACAACTTGCCCGGGACTTCTCGTATGCACCATCAAACGCGCCTTGATCTGAAATAATTTATTTTTGATACGCTACCCAAAACGAATTCATGGATCACGAGAAATCTTCGAAAGGTGGTTCTGGGTTTGCGTGTTCACGTATTGAGGTTGGTGCGTGGGGGGCGCAATTTTACGTTTTGTTGTCGTTTAAAAACAGTGTGCGTGAGAGTCAACGTGCTTTTTGGATGGGTATACTTTTTTGCGCAATGGCTGTTGTCTTTGTCGATGTCTTTTCGGCGGCATTTTTTTTGGCCCCGGGGTTTTGTAAATTGGCATTGCGCAGTTTGCGATTGTGGGGTGCGAAATGGTTCTCAAAGTTGGGCAAGAAAAAGACTGCAGGAGGAGGGGCAGATCGTGGGGGTGCGTTTTGGTTCAGGTCGGTTTCGAAGAGTTCCTTTACACACGCATGCACGCACACACGCACACACACTCTAGGAGCAATGTTGTGTCTTTGCGTGTGATTTTCTGATTTTCCTTTTCCCGGTATGGCAACATGGGTATTTCAAGAAATCGTAACCCTAGTGCCAATTTTGTACGTCATTTTATTGTGGGTGTATGTTTTTGCGCGCCTTTTTTTCTCCATCGCACTTATTTGTGACAGGTTTTGAAAAGACTGTCCACTTTGGTGTTCGTTTTTTCATTCCTTACAACTTACATCTGTGCAGCTGTGATTGTTGTATCTTGTATGCGCGTTGTTTGTCTTTTTCATTTTCTTTCCACATTGCTTGCGGTTACGTAAATGTTTTGTAATGTTGCACCCCGTTTTCCGCGGAGGTGTTTGTTTTTGTGGCTTTTGCGTGTGCTGATCTGGCGCCGTCTGTCCACGATTTCGTGTGTCTTGGCGCGCGCGTGTTGACACATTTCTCAGCTTCGTTCGCTTTGTAATAGTATTGATTACCTTGGCGACGTGCACAAAGTTTTCGGTGGTAATATTTTTGCACAAATGTTCCAGTCTTGTTTTTCTTATCTATTCTTTGTGAGTTGTTTGCAGTTCTTTGCTTTTGTAATTGATGTGTCGGAATTGCGGATGCTTCTTTGTCATGTCATCATTTTTTCCCGGACCTTGTTTTGTGTGCGCGTTTTCTGTGTTAGTTTTTTTTGATTTCCGCACTGTTTGCGGTTACGTGCGTGCTTTGTAATTTTGCCACACGTTTCCCGCCGAGGCATTGGTCTTTGTGGTCTTTGCGTGCGCCGGTCTGGCGCCGTCCGTCCACGATTTTGTATGGTTCTTGGTGCACGCGGTTTGACAAACATTTCCCAGCCTCGTTCGTCTTATTGATTCCTTTGGCGATGCCGCGATGCGCACAAGGTTTCGTGCATAAATATTTTTACGCATATGTCCAAGCCCGGTTTATCTTACTGATCTTTTGTGGGGAGTTTGCGGTTCTTTTCTTTTGTAATTGAGGTTTTCCGATTTCCCGACTTTCCACATCATGCGATTTTGCGACTTGGTCGATTTGCGTTCCCAAATTTTGGCGTTTCCAGAATTTATGTTTTTGTTCGCATTTGCAAAAATTAGTGTTTCGGCGAAACCGATTTCACCTTTTGGCAAAAAGCTATATCTACAAGGGAATCTGCGACTTGGTTGAAATGCTTGTAGATATGACGGATTTCCCACTCGATGCCCAAGTCCTGTGGATGCGGAGCAGGCATTTCACTGCGACAAGCCCACGGACGCCGTCGAGCCGGCTGGCGGGAAAGCAGCATCGAATCCAAAGAGGACGCGCGGAACCGGCATACAGGCGTTGAGTCCTTGGTGTTCGGCCATGTTGTTGGTCACGTCGAAGACAATCCAACCCCGTGAGGTCCCCCCAGGAAGCCCAGCGCCGTAATCTGCAAGCATGGCGGCAGATGCACCCCAGGTGGCAATGCTCTGGCCGGACAAGCTCTGGCATTTGTTTGCCCCACCGGAACGGTAGATAACACGATGTGGCGTTGCAGCTGGCTCGCGGACGCGGTCGGCGCGCCGCTCTTTGCGGCTACGGCTTGGCCAGCACCGGCATCGCCGTGGACAAGCCAAGCATTGTCCAGCCAAAGCGACCAGCTGCGTGCGCGTGAGTACCGAAACCAATGTTTCGCTTTGTCATGGCCCGGATGTCCCAGATGGCGGCGAAGAAGACGACAACTCCGGCGAGCGACGCCCCATCCACGTCAGTCTGCAGCATCAACACAGCGCGCCGATCGACGAGGACAAAATCCATGGTGCGGGACCCATTAAAGTGAACAGCATGCTCAAAACTTTGGAATATGTTTTTCATTCTCGGCAACAAGGTTTCTGGCCAACAACAACGGACCCCGACTCCGAACCATTCGTGCAACATAATTTCTAATAAAATCGGAGACCGCGAAACGCAGTGCAATCACCCCGTAATTCCCAACGTGGATGCAAACCTTGCTTTTTGGGCTCGCACGCAAATTCACCTTGCATCATCAATCCCCCGATTGGTACAATTCGAATCCAACTTCCCTACTTTTCCATCGGTGACTTTATGCTCCAACTTGTACCGTCCGTCAACCCAGCCCCTTTGGACTCGCCCCACCCGTCACCTGCCAATAAGATTCATACATGTGCGCGCAAAAATGTAATCGTGCGGAAAATTTACGAAAATGTCGGTGGTTGTCGAATCACATTTGGGATGAAACTCCGAAACCTTACTTTTGGCGGGAATTCCCGACCACATCGCCATCTTACTCTGTATCCTCGACCCGTCCACGGGTACAGCGATTCAATTATTTGCCGCCCGCGAAAGAAAAAAACAACCAACGGCGTTTGCTTGTCCACGGCCCCCACCGTGGGAGCCCGTCCTCTTGGCTGCACCAAACCAACAACTCTGAACAACAAACCGGACACTGCGACCATCCCTCCCTGACCACGCCTAACAATACATGTTCAAATGACATGGTGCGCAATGGGAAGCGCATTTTTCGCACATTTACAAATTGCAATCCCCGAACATAAAATCAAAATGGCCAACTACGACATAAAAACAAAATGCCCAGTGATTACCCGGCCGGGCCCGGGCTTTGCTTCACAAAACCAAATTAAAAAGTACGGTTTTGGGAATGCGCGACAAAAACCACATGGGCCGGTTGACTTGGAAATGTTTGAACGTGTTGTGGGGTTCAAATGATTGCAAAATCAATTTAAAACGATTGTTGCAAAACGATTGCGGAACGAATGGGGGATCAACGTCCCACGAATGTAAAACGAACCAATAACCCATGCAGAACGAATGGTAAACGAATGCAGAATCATTGCGCAACGTGCAGCGATTGTTTAGCGATTGCAGAATGATTTCCGTTTCCAGAATTTCAGTTTTTTTGTTAGGCCTCTGGCCGACAACAACGGCCCCCAACCCCGAACCATTCGTGCAACATAATTTCTAATAAAATCGGAGACCACCAAACGCAGCGCAACCATCCCGTAGTCACCAACGTGGATGCAAACTTCGCTTTTTGATTGAAAAGGTATGGATGACCAGCGAAACATTGGCTTCGGTACTCACGCGCAGCTAGTCACTTGGATTGAATAAGGCTTGAATTGACCATGCGAATTTACGATTCGTAGCTGTAAAGAGTGGCACCCTCGATCGCGTCCATCGACTCTAGCGCATTATCGAGCGATCTAGGTTCCAGATAGTGGTAAGGAAGAAGATGACTCTTGTGAGCGATATCATAAGTCTGTAGCAAAAATATAGATCGACAAGGGTTTTTTTACCATGAGGTAGATTTAAGCTTAATTATATTTGAAAGCCAGACTATAATAAATTATATCATAATATTAGGCTCCATACATAGTAGTATTCACAGTTCATTATAAGGATTTATACATACACAAGATATATAGTGTAGATCAAAGCGTTACTTACCAATTCTAAAGAAAAAATGCACAAGAGTTCATATTAAATAGTTACTTAAACTAATATAGTTACAAGAATATATAATCTCTTTAGCCTTTTATAAATAATATCTATAGATAATATTATCTTGGTATAGTATTTCTTTAGGCCACGCGATATCTTAAATAATATTCTTGGTATTAGCTTGCGAAACATTGGCTTCGGTACTCACTCTATTAATATGTATAAAAAATATCTTTCTAGAATCTAGTTTATAAAAATCAGAATATAACATATAATATTATTATTGCAATAAATAATTCGATTTACGGATAAGAACATATGATTAAGAAATCTATATAGATTAATTGATATAGGCTAATTCAGAAAAAATATATTAATTAATAATATCTTATAATATATATTTATATATATTATATTATATATATAGTTGTTTTAGATATCGATATGTATATATATATATATATCAATTTATATATATAAATATCAATTTATATATTCATATTTTTGTGTATATATCCTTGTTCGGTGATTTCCCGATTATGAAACGATGAGAATTGCATTTCCAGAATTAGTGTATATTAGTGATGTGTTTTTTTAGCAGACATTAATGACTTCTTTCATACACAAGCATTGGCGATTCTTTACATACACAAACATCGGTGTTTTTTTTTCCATTTACAGACAATGATGATGATTTCCTGTGTAGGTGATTTTTCCATTCACAGACAATGATGATTTCCTGTCTACACAAGCAGTGATGAGTTCTTGTATATACAGACAGTGATGACTCCTTGTATACATAGACAGTGATGATTTCGTGTCTATACAGACAATGATGAATTCTTGTATTTATAGACAGCGATGACTTCCTCTATACACAGACAGTGATGACTTCCTGTGTATGCAGGCAATGATTACTTCTTATTTATACAGACAGTGATGACTTTCTGTTTTCACAAGCAGTGATGATTTCTTGTCTACGCAGGCAATGATGATTTCCTGTTCGTACAGACGGTGATGACTTCCTGTACACACAGACACAATGATATCTTCGTATTTACGCAGGCAGTGACGACTTCCTGTATACACAGACAGTGGTGACTTCCTGTTCACACAGACAATGATGGTTTCCTGTTTGCACAGACAGTGACGATTTCTTGCATACACAGACAGTGGTGATTTCTTGTCCGCACAGACAGTGATGATTTCTTGCTTACGCAGACAGTGATGATTTTCTGTCTACACAGGCAGTGATGACTTTTTTGTTTTACACAGACAATGACGATTTCCTGTCTGCACAGACAGTGGTGGTTTCGTGTCTACACAGACAATGGCGGTTTCTTGTCTACACGGGCAGTGGTGACTTCCTGTTTACACAGACGGTGATGGCTTTTTGTTCATACAGGGCAACATCGAGAGAAGCCATTTGGCTGGCAAAGGCTTCCTCCCAGATGGCATCGGGGACAAGGACATGGCCAGCGCAATGGTGGATGTTTAGCGGTGCTGGGATACAGGGAGGGATGCAGGGAGGGATTGGGGAGGGATTCGGGAGAGGGGCCGGAGGAGGGAGCGGAAGGGAGGAATCGGAGGGACATCAGAAGAGGTTGACTCCCAGATCGAAATGATTAAATCGCGATTTCATCGGAGAGGTCGGCGAGCAGATCGAAACGATAGAAAACAAAACCGCGATTTCATCGGAGAAGTCGACGAACAGATCGAAACGATGAAATCGCGATTTCAACGGAGAGGTCTGCCAGAAGATCCAAACGATGAAATCGCGATTACATGATTTTCGTCATCGCGATTTTCACCATCGACCTACATAGATCGATAGGAATATACAATATATATTATTATCTATAGAGAATATGATTCCTCTTCTTAATGAGCACTATGTTTATAAGCTTGTGATTATAAATATATAAGACATTAATATTAGCATTAGATATAAATCTAACGATAATGAGACTACTGACTCTACCGAACTACGTCGCGATAGCATGGACTGTCATAGACTCTTATATTAAGCGTTTGTAAATCTTCTGGGGACACGGTGCTCCTGAACGGCTATCTTTGCTAGCACGTCCGCTGCAGCACTGCGAGCCCGATACGCTTCTGTGAGAAAGTTCCCAACGCCCAAACGTATCCTGCTGGCATCGTCCATTCTAGTGTGCGCTGGCATCCACGTGAAAGAGCTAGGCGGTGTGTCGTCAATTTTACTGGAGAGGACGCCGAAGACTCTCGCGATGCAGAAATTGCCCAAGCGCGTCCTCGATGAACTGCGTCAATGCATGGCTTGCAATCCACGAAAGCCTAAGGACCCCGGTTCAGTAACCATTGTGGCTCGCAAGACAGCCTGAACTTTGTCACCGGAATATCGTTTATCCATGGTGGGCGGACGCCATGCGCGCTCACCACGATGGCACCGCCCTCCTCAAAAACCACGAATGCCCAGCAATTGCGAGCCACGAACAAACACATTGCTGTCCAAACGCGAACCGTCAATGTAGAAGCTTGCACGCACCGTTCCGCCTGGAGGTCGCACGACTCAAGAGAAAATCTCATGTGCAAATTGCATCTGGCGCGTGCCGAAGACGAGCTTCACGGTGGGCTGGGCAGCTGCAAATCCTGCGCAAGAGAGAGCAAATAGGAACAACAACCAGATCGTCAAGCGCAAGCTCGTTCCAAGCCAACGCCCCGCGGGACGATAACATAACATCGAGGCAGGGAAAACAACGGTTGTGTTCCACAAACACTGCAGCGAAGCAACGAGATTTGGGCCACTGACGTCTCAACACTGCGGACCGCAATGCTCCCTGATGGTCTGGCGTCCTCTCAAACGACGTCGCGCGCGGCTGGAGCAGTTGGAGGACAAGTGTGAAGTTTGCACCGAAACCTTTCCCTTGGGAAGCGAGACTAGGTTCGGCCTGTTCGACCAGTGGCCACCTCCAGCGTCGGACTGCAGCTGCGCACTCTCTGGCAACAACGATCGGCGGGTCGATGTCGAGCAGCAGCTCGCGCCCGGTGTCCGTGACGATCCGGCGCGCATCCAGAATATCCCAGCGGAGCCTCCATGCAGTCGCCGTCACTGCCGCACCGGGACCCCGTGCCACAGCCCACGGTCGTGCTGCGCTCATCAGACGCAGCGGAGCGGAGGAGATGAGACGTTGCAAAACAACCATTGGCAGCAAACCTTCCCAGACAGCCTGCGCCCACTCACCTATTGGGCAGAGATGGGCAGCGAACGTTGGATCCGCCTTGCCGCGTGGCGACTCGTCCGCTAGGATGAGCGCGAGATCCAACGACTGGCAGCAGCAGCAACCGTTGGTAGGGGCCGCCGCTGCAGCAGCGGCGCGGCGCTGCTGCAGCAACTGCGAAAGCGACACTCCCATTACAGCTTCCCCGAATGTCATCGCAGCATTGCCGCCAGTGCGCAACAGCCTGGCGCCAGACACGCCCGCCGTGCGCAAGCGGCGGAAACGTGGCACACGCTTCCGAAAAACAGAGTATCGCATCTTCGCGACTTGCACGTTCCGCCGGGCACCTGCTCCAAGCCCCGTTCCCAGAGATTTGACTCTCCTCACGTACCGTATGCCATACTTCCGCCATGTTGCAGCGAGGCTTCTGCCCAAGGCGTCGGTAGATGCAATGCAAACAGGCTTCCGCTGCGATATTTCCAGCAAATCCTCTTGCATCCTGTTGCAAACGTATCGCACAAACGGCACCACATTGCGAATGAGATATCGCTCTGTCCCAGCAGCTTCAGCAGACAAGTCATCAACAAAGAGGGTAGGCGTCACGGCAGGATACAAGCGACACGCAGCATCGACAATACGAAGCAACAAAATGTGCATTTCGGTCGTGGCCAAACCAGATCCTGCAGTGATGCCGCGAAAAGCGTAGACCACATTAGAAATAACCTCGAGCCAAAGCACTCTGCCAAGCTGGCACGCCGCCAGAGACAAGCGCAACACCCACAGCGAGTAGCCAAGGGCCTGCGCCTCGCGCACGAGAATGTGATGCGGCACTCGGTCGAAAGCTTTGACTAAGTCGAACAACGCCTGGCCATAGGCTGCACCAGGGACGGTCGCGGCCAGCTCGCCGCAGGCTGCAGGCTTCCATGCTGCAACAGTGGCACCCTTGCCCACGCCAGCGTAAAGGTACGAGCGCTCATGCAAGCGCCCCCACTCTCGCGCCATCTCCCGGCGAGCCTTCATCCACACACGCGGCAACAATGGAAAGAAGCCAATTGGATGGCGGCCGCCATCAGGCTTGGGAAGCAGCGCAATGATCACCGATGCCACAGCTTTCGGCCACCGCCCTTGCGATTCGCAAGCGTGCAGCACTCGCAACAAAGCTTCGAGAACATCGTTGGGAAGGCGGAGTAGCGCGCGGGGATGCAAATCGTCCCATCCAAGACCGGTGCCAGCTGGGAAGGCGACCCCAGCATCACGCAGTGCTGTCATGCTGAATGGGGTCGGTGCAGGCCCCAACTCAGCTGGCCAGCAAACTTCAGGCAGCTGCATGCCGAACCCCCACTCAGACGCCCACGACCTTGCTTCCTGGTCAACGGACCCTGGACATCCAAGGCCACAGGTACGCCTGCAGGAGCTCCGAGCAAAGACGCCACTAGCGCGCCTTCCACGTCATCCAAATCATCCGCCTCCGTGATGTGGACGGCCTCAAGGGTAGCAACAAGAGCTGAGAACCAGCCAACGGCCACCCGTGACATAATAATATGCAACTAATTAAATCAATAACTTATTTAAAACCATATAGAATATATATATATATAACTATAAATATGATAAGTGCATAAATAAATAAATAAATATATATATATATATGTATGATAATAATCTTGTTGTTATTTTTTAAATTTGTTGTTTAGTATATCTCTCTTCTTTGTGACCACCACCCAGCCTTATCTAACGTAAACGTCGACTTTTCATATCATAATCGTATTCTATTTATCGCATGACCTTAATTTCCGTGTTGCAATCGCCCCTCGACCCTGCTGACGCTAAGCTGCCAATACTGACCGCCTCTGCCCGACCCCGAGCGACTCTGTTGACCTTGCCGACCGATATGGCTGGCCCTACCAATGTTGACCGCCTCTGCCAATACCGAATACAATTTCGCAAAAACACTAAATTTGCACAAAACCGAAATTGCTTCGGAAGAAAAACGAAATTTGCAAAAACGTGAAATCGGTTTGGCCGAAATACAAAAATTGCCGCAACATGAAATCGGCTTAGCCGTAACACGGATTTCTCCAAAACGCGAAGTCGGTATTGCTGAACACGCAAATTTGGCTAAACCTAGATTCGGGCCAAAACTCGAAATGGGTTTCGCCGGAACACAAATTGGGACACATCTCGGTCAAGGCCCGAACTCGAAATCAATCTCGCCGAAACGCGCCATTGGCAACAACCAAATTTTGGCGAGAACTTGAAATCGGTTTCGGCGAAACCTGAAACACAAAATGAACCAAAATCATTGTTTTGCACAACCTTGGAATCGGTTTCGCCAAAACATGACATTTGCCCAATGTTGGCTTTGGCAAAAACACGAAATCAAATTTCACCGAAACGCAAACTTTGCCAAATGTTAATTTTGGCAAAAATGCAAAATCGGTTTCGCCGAAACACAAAATTTGCCGCAACATGAAATCGGCTCAGCCGTAACACGAAATTCTCCAAAACGCGAAGTCGGTATTGCTGAACACGCAAATTTGGCTAAACCTAGATTCGGGCCAAAACTCGAAATGGGTTTCGCCGGAACACAAATTGGGACACATCTCGGTCAAGGCCCAAACTCGAAATCAATCTCGCCGAAACGCGCCATTGGCAACAACCAAATTTTGGCGAGAACTTGAAATCGGTTTCGGCGAAACCTGAAACACAAAATGAACCAAAATCATTGTTTTGCACAACCTTGGAATCGGTTTCGCCAAAACATGACATTTGCCCAATGTTGGCTTTGGCAAAAACACGAAATCAAATTTCACCGAAACGCAAACTTTGCCAAATGTTAATTTTGGCAAAAATGCAAAATCGGTTTCGCCGAAACACAAAATGGGCGCCATCTTGAAATAGGTTTCGCCGAAACATTACATTTGCCCCATGTAGGTTTTGGGCAAAACGCGACATCAAATTTCGCCAAAACGCAAACTTTGGCAAATGTTGGCTTTGGCCAGCATGCACAATCAGTTCCGCCGACACCCGAAACACAAAACGGGCCCAAACTAAACTTTGGTGCGAAAAATACATTTGCTTATAATTTGTTTTAAAAGCGAAGCCAAATTTCGCCGAACCGCAAACTTTGCCAGATGTTGGCTTTGGCCAAGCTGCAAAATCGGTACAACCCAAAACAAAATCTTGCGAGTTGCGTTTTTTAGTCAAAAACACGAAATCGTACCCGAAACATGGAATTTGCCCAACGCCTGCTTCGGCTAGAGCAAGCAATCGGTTTCGCCAAGACACTAAAATTGTCACATCAATTTGTTAAACCACCAAATCGGTTTAGCTGAAATACAAAAATTGCCACATGTTAATTTAACAAAAAAATGAAATTGGTTCCGACGAAGTACGAAATGCGCCAAATGTTGGTTTGGCCAAAATGCGAAATGGGTTTGGACGAGACACATTTTTTGCAAAAACAAAATGGCAAACGCACGAAATTTGGTTCGCGCAAGACGGAATCTGCCGAATATCGGTTTCGCAAAGTAACGAAAACGGGTTTGGCCCGAACACGGAATCGGCCAAACTTTGGTTTTGGCAAAAAGTGGAATCGGTTTCGCCGAAACACTAAATTTTGCAAATGCGAAAAAACAAATAATTCTGGAAACGAACAAATTTGGGAACAGAAATCCACCGGGTCGCAAAATCGCAAAATGTTGAAAATCTGTAATCTTAACATCGCAAAATCGGCGGGTCGCAAAATCAAATGGTAGGAAAATTGAAAAATCGGAGGGTCGGAAAGTGGAAAAAATGAAAGCCTAAAAGTCATAAAAATCGCAAAATCTGAAAATCAGAAAGTCGAAAAATGGGAAGGTCGGAAAGTTGCAACATCGGAAAATAAGAAAATCGTAAAATCGGAAAGTCGCAAGGTCGGAAAATCGAAAAATCAGAAGGTCGGAAAGTCTGAGAACTAGAAAGTCGGAAAATTGCAAAGTCGGAAAGTCGCAGGAACAGGCCTTGAAATCGCAAGCTTCTTGAGGCAAGCCTCTGCCGAAGCCATCGTACTCGCATCGGATGCGTGAATCGCATCACGGCTAATGATCCGTCGGGTCTCGGATTCTGGTCCTTATGGATCTCCACAATTTTCTGTCCAAGACAGCAGGTGCAGCAGTAGGGCTTGACAGTGTGCAAAGCGGAACTGGTTCTTTTCCAGCGTGTCTCGCCATACTGGCGTGGCTGCGTGGCACCCCCAATGTTCCCGGAACCCTGGTGCACTGAGGGGGGCCCGCCTGGCAGCAGAGAGTCTCTTGCATTCAATTTGAATTTTGTTGCCCGTTTCAATGGGGCATTTACCATAGCCTCGGACGCGCCGGTTTGGGGGCGGAGCCCTTCGAGATCTTATGGCCAGTGGCTTGTCACATTGGCAATTCGATTGCGCATTCTGGACAGACGCTGGTATCTGACAATGTCGAGGGGTTTGGCCGCGCCCATTTTGAGTAGTGCCGTTTTTCAAAACGTTATTCCGGAGAAGTGCGGGGGACCATGAGATTTGTAGGGAAATCGCCAAAATTGGAAGGTCTGCAAAAAGCAAAGTCGGCAAACAAGAAAATCGGAAAATCGGAAGGTCGGAAAATCGGAAGGTCGGAAAATCGCAAAATCGGAGGGTCGGAAAATTGGAAAATTGCAAAATAGTAAAATGACAAAATCAAAAACATACCTATGCGCAATTTTAACTTTTATTTATGAAAAACAAACAATTGGCGCTTATGCGCTCAAATTTAAACAAAATGCAACCGTGGGGCGGGCCTGCTTTCCTGGTCAACGAAGAAAATAACCTTTCCAAGCTACCTTGCACATCTGGCACGCTTTTGCAACAAAAAAGAACTTGTCTCCAAACATGTGACAAACGGCGCCGCACAAATAGCCACAAAACCTTTGGGAGGAGAAACCACAAAACAAACCGCAACGCCTCTCTGCCACCAAATCAGGCACACCAAAACGCCAGGGGCACAACACATCACGCGCCCAAAATGCAACAACAACGTTCACAAACCACATGCGACCTTGATGTTCCTACACTGCCTCTGCGTCTTTCTCCAACATAGCTGCTGAACCCCCTACGTATACACACAAAACTTGACCACAAAATTCACGTTTACATCAACGCCCGAACTTGTTCTTATTCTTTTTCTGGCAATCCTACACGCAACGATGACACATAAATTTCAAAAACCACAATGCTGCGCACTCTGCGACAACAACCCTCTCCTACCAACAATTGAAACACAAATTCCTTCCACCCCAACCCAATGCTAGGGTGCTTGGAACCCTCACAGACACAACAAACATAACAAACATAACAAACATACAATGGCGCAACGAAATGTTACTGTACTACAATGGGAACCTTATCGAACAATAACATCACAATTCCCTCCACCAAAAAACAAACCGCACTACAAAAAAACAAATCACCCCCATCGCAAAACAACTCACCAACCTTTCCGATTTAAAAATAACACTGCAACAACAAAACCTACGTCTGGACCCCCATTGGTAACACTGGCTCCTAAACCCGCTGCAAAAATATGATCCCTGATGGGCCTGTTCTGATTGCAAAGGCAAAAACAAAAGTGAAACCGTAGACAAATTTCAAATTCAATGTGACTCATTTGGGGAACCCTACTTACCTGGCGACCCCATGTGCCAAATGCCCAACCAATGCCGGCGTACCCCTGAACATGCAAATCGCAGATATGCACCCAACTTTGCCCGATGCCAAGCTGCCTCCCCCAACGGCCGACATAAACTTTTCCCGGTAACCCTACCCCAATGAACCCGGTGACCGAAACATACCGTCGACCCGGCACCCCGCCACATAAACACAATTCCCAAATGAGATGTACGAAATCTTGACCATTTTTGAACTGGGATCTTGCAATCCGGGCCACAACGAAATCCTGACACATTGTGGACTGGAATGCGCATCCACATCCACTGAGTGCAAAATATCCCCGAACATGAATGTTGGCAACAGAAATTAATTTTGAGTGGGGCACGCGCCCCCTCCCAAACCCACCGAACAGAAAATCTCGAAACTGGCAAGTATATTGACGAAACCTAATAAGCTCGAAAGGACGACCAATAGCGACAAGTATATTGATCTCAGCAAGGAAACCAAATAAACAATATCAAACTAAGAGTCTGAGCCCCAAGACCGACCAGTAGCGTCTCGGGAAAATGATGCAGCTGCCCAGCGCGTCCCGGCGCCCTTCGCAAGGCGGCAGGGTGCTGACAGCCAATTTGGCCTCCTCGCCCGCCCTTCCTTCGGCAGGCCAACGCCGTTCTGCAAAACGGATGCGGAAAGCGTCTGGACGCAGACTGCGCGCACGCTGAGCAGCACATCCACTGTACATACTATGCCAGACTATCACCAACTCGAATCGAGCAATTGGCAATTGCCGGCACCTTGTTCACAAGCATGTTTCCAAACAGCATATTCATGAAGGGCGTCGCAAGGTGGGTCGCAAGGTGGGTCGAAAAATGGTTGTTGGGACTGAATGCTCCGCATCTCCGGTCATGGTGGCTACAATCCATCGGTCTGAGCCGGGTCGTGTCGCAAGGTGACTGTGCAAACCCGTGTACGGTCCCGTACGGCTGTCGAAGCAACTGCTGGTGTGTACTCAATCCCTAATAGAAACAATACGTCGCCATTTGGTTGCACAACTGCAACGACAACTGCATTTCCAATGACCTGCATGCCTTTGCGGGAGCAAAATTCGGCACTGCTGCAATGGCAGCTGCGATTCCGATGACATGCGCGACTTTGTGGGAGCCAAAGTTCAACGACACTGTCGAGACAGCTGCAACTCATGATGCTGTTGTAAAAAGATTTGCGCGACGCTGCAGTGACTGCCACTTTGCCGATAATACTTGCAGAGAATTTTACGCGACACTGCTGTGACAACTACCTTTCCCATAACTCTAGCAAATTC
>Ga0099797_100888_pt1 | contig 17392 bp, 19 predicted proteins | sample Uncmet_Sort48C_1_FD_89871 | JGI IMG/M metagenome (GOLD analysis project Ga0099797, IMG submission 89871) | Marine eukaryotic communities from CALCOFI LINE 67, Pacific Ocean - C012_Sort48C_1 | ecosystem: Environmental > Aquatic > Marine > Oceanic | place: Pacific Ocean: Monterey Bay | collected...
TGCCGCCGAAGTTTTTCCTCGACTTTATATGTGGCGGTTGTAGCAGTTGCTTAATACGTCCGTTCTTACAGTCCGGGTGCCGTCCGATCGTCATAGTTTTTGAGTGCCACGTTTTTGGGACTTATTGCTAGGTGCGTAGCGTTTTGTGTTTATGCGGATCGGCTGGAGTTTTGTGTTTTTTTTTTTGATGATGATGATTTGCTTCCGTCACTTAATACCTGGACACTTTATTGTAAAGAAGTTTTTGAACACTGGTCGGATCACCAGCCCTTGTGTGTGATCCATTGAAAAACCGCCCATTTTAACACAATCTCACCACCTATTTAACTTCAGCCACAGTATAGTCTTACTTTGGGCGTTTTTCAAAAATCGTTTTTCAAAAACAATATCTTGCAATTTGCGGCACAAATATATTTTATTAAGTATTATGATACGGTATTATACCTAAGCCGCCCAAGCTTGCCCCGCTCATGCCTCCTATGCCACCTAATTCTTGGCTTTTTTTTAATTTCCTGCGACGCTGCACGTCCTCTAGAAATTCCCGGCTCTTCAGCTTTTCCAGCCCCCCACTACCACTCTTCTTCTGCTCTCCACAACTCTCCTTCGCTGCATCTCCAGCATCTGCAGCTTTCTGATTTAGTTCAGTAGCATTAATATTTTGGTGTTCTTCTCCTTCTTCTTCTGGGGCCCCCCGGGCCCCCGGCCCTGTGTGCGATGTTTTGTTTCCTCCTCTTCGTCTCTTAATATAATTTTCATTCTCTACTTCAGTACACACAATATTATCTTCTTGTACAGCTGTATTACTAGTTGCTGTTCTTGTTGCATTTTTAGAATGATTATTATTCATAGAAGAAGAATGTTGTTGAGTTGTATCATTAGTATGATGATGGGTAAACCCAACGACCGCCGGCTCTTCGTTTATTCGATTTTTTTTATCGCCTTTTTGTCTCACATTAATATCTTTTCTAGTATTTATATTCTTCTTCTTATTTTCTTCACAATTATTCTTCAAGTCCAGAGCCGGGTCACAATTATTTTCAACAACATTAATATTGTTTTTTTTTGGCTCCTCTGAAAGACTTTTTCGTTCACTATTGTCTTCTTCGAGAAATTTTTCCTCGCACAGGGACTGCAATAAGGCGTCGTCGGCCGCCGCGCATTGCCGGCTCATGGTCTGATTGCCGGCGCGGCAGAAACTGACGAAGGTTAACGTCAGAACGTCCGGCGTCACCAGGCGCCACTCCAACAGAAACAGCTGCTGGCTGTTGGGGTGAACCAAACGAACCTTATAATATTCTGTTTTAATATTCATATTTTGAAAAAAGTAAGTAAAGTTCCCAACTTAAGAATACTCGCCGGAACTAAATATAGCTATACCCTCCTCGCCAGCTTACAGAATATTATGGATACCCATATAATAGTACAATGAAACCCCTCCAATATAATACTTGGCACTTCAGGCCACAGAAAGGCTATCACAGCATGCTCAGAGCACATCTATAGCCCTTTGACATCTAGAGCCAATCTGAATCCACATTCGCCAGAGGAAATAATTGTTCCAAAATTCTTAATAGAGTGACACTCAATGATATTAAAGTATATGCAGGATGTTTTAGTTCGAAAAAATTCAAAGAAGGAACCCAGAATTCGGCGGTGCCTCGGCTTCGGTAAGTTCCCACTCTTTGGACGGTACCAATTGGGCTCCAGCCCTTGGTCACAGGGTGTTTCTTATTGAACACATTGGCATGATTAGCTCCATTATAGTTGTGCTGATGAGGTGACCGCGCTGCGAAACCTCAGTATTTTCTTTCAAATTAATTTGCATCTTCAGCATAAATAATCATTAATAAATTTATGTTCTTGTACAAAAATACCAGTGCAATAATTTCCCCTCTTAAAGAACTAAGGGGCCCTCTTAAATAATTATCATATTTTTTATAAATATTTTAAAATCAAAAAGAGAAATGATCCATGATTATAGACCGGGTTCCGGCTGCATGTGGATGGTGTGTCCGAAGCCCACCCCTAGGAAGCGTTGCTCGTCCCTCCACAGGTCCTTGCTGCAGCGGATCTGCATCCACGTTGTGAGGTCCGGCAGAAAGTGAAGGTGCCACCTTTTTTTTTCGATGATTGATACTAAGCAGATTAATTTGCTCACACTGTCACCACGGAGGACGTATTTATTAAACGTTCTTCTGAGTATTGGACCCCGCAAACTATAATAATAAGTAGGCTAGGGAAACAAATAGCCAGGAAAAATGACCCAAGGATAATATCACATTTCAACACAGACTGCCTCTCCATCCAATCGGGACACCACAAATATTGATCAAAAATTTTAATATTTATCATAACATAATCCAATATATGAATCAAAATATTAATCAACACATAGCTGCACCAAATATTTTTAATCAAAATATGCTTACTATATTATAGCCACTACATTAATCAAATAGTTTGTCACCGCATAATGCTCGAGTGACCCTCCGCCATCCACCACCGCGCCACCTCCCGCGCGCCAGTGGGACAGCGCCACTTCCCGTTGTACCTTCATTACATATCAAGATGATTTCTTATGATATAGATACTGAATGATTTTCTTAAGATCGTATTCGTGACCGTGTAGGCCTCTATTAATCTCAAATAATTATCTATTTGTTGTATTATTATGTAATGTTATATATAAATGCACATTACAAAATTATTAATAATATGATAAATTAAAAAATGTGTAGTTACTGCTCGATCTTTGGGACGAACGCTGGGGGCGCCCGCAACAGAATTTTTTCAGTGACATTATTTTGTTGATGGCCTTTTTTCTTCGACGTTTTGATAATATGCTCCACTTTGCGATCAATAGACGGGTCCTCTTCTTCTTCTTCTTCTTCTTCTTCGATAGACCTGTTGTCCTCTTCTTGTGAGTCCTGTTCTTCACTCTCACTCTCGCTCAACGAAGAAGAATCACTGTCGCTGCTGCTGCTGCTGCTGATGCTAGTTGTTGATGTAACAATTTTTATGGGACTGTCTGTTGTGTTTAAATCACTACTCTTTTTGTCAAGAACATCTACAATTTTCGAATTACTACCCGTCTCCTTGGCAGCAGTAGTAGTAGTGGGGCTACACGTGGCATATACGTTGCGATCATATTCATCGGGGTTAATGATTTCAATGTTGTTGCCATCATCATTTATACAACTACTATCATCATCGTCGTGGCCTTGCGTACTGACCTTTTGGGACCTTTTTGTTGACGTCGGAAATTTTTCTGACAACCCTTTTTCCTGACATTTTTCTTCGCGACTTTTTTTTTCCTCACACTTCTTCTTCTTCGCGACTTTTTTTCGCAGTTTCGCGAGGTACGCCTTAGCATTGATCGTCTCCCGCAGCGCAAATCTGGCCAAAGTGACAAAGAGCATCTTTTTTTTTCAATCATTGTATTAATTAATTTGTTGCAACGCAACTGTCTATGCTGTGTGTTGACCCTTGTATAATATTACTATAATATAGCGCGGTATATACGGGAGAGTCAATTAAGACTGCTGCTTCAAAAAAAATAAATAATAATAATACGGGAGAGTCAAAGACTGCTTCCGGGGACCGGCATTCTTCTGTGTCCGCCAGACTCTGCAGGAGGCTCTGTAGAGTAGACCCTCCTCCATTATTTATGGATGAATTCTTCTTCGACCCTTCTCGGCTCGAGGAAGAAGAAGATTTGTGTGCAGAAGCACTGGTAGTATCACTCCTAGACTCGTCTTCACCTTTTTTATTTTTTAGTATGATAATTACTTAATAATTTATAGCAATACATACAAAGAGAGTGATATCTAGCAATACTACGTTCTAGCTCACCGAAAATGTATGTATTATTTATTTAGTTTACGGAAAAAAAAATTTTACAATCCTAAAATGATTCGATGGCGTTGCACCAGATGGTGCTAGATGGAAAAATGACAATGCAATATAATGATTCATTATTAATTAAATATCATAAAGAAAATAATACCGTCTAGTTTCACTTCCGCCAGAATTTCTACCAGTTCTAAGAGCTCAATTTTCGACGTCTGGCCGTTCTCCCAACTCAAATGGTTTGGTAGTTTTCTTGAATCCCGTTCCAATTGGGCTTCCTTTTTCGAAAGATTGCGCTTTCCTCCTCGGCCCCACCCAAGATTGGTCAGGCTCCTCCCATTCACATAAGGTTGTTGTTTTTCAATATACTTGTAAGCCCATCTCACGAGAAAAGCCAGCGTCAGGGTCCCGGCGGTGTACTTGAAAAGATTTTTTTTTTGAAAATCGATTTTTGTTGCGAAGAAGGCCGGTAGATTGATTCCGGTTGCGAAGAAGGACCCCATCATTGTAGAGGACACAACAAATATTATATTTGTCAGTTTGATCTGCAATTTTACAGTTGTTCAACATTTATCATAATATGCATCTTTAAATCATTGCACAATGAATTAAATGTAATACAAGAAAAGCGGCCTATACACAAGTAGATCATCATTGATCATCATGGCACCGCGTAATCATGGCACCTTACATGATCATGATATGACAGTAAGATGATGATATGATACGTATGACACAAACTTGTCTGCTGAAACGGCCTGCTGCTAAGTATGAATAGGGTCCACTACAAGCTATGTTGTTGGCTCACTCTGTTGTATATTATAAGTATCATGTACACCTCGGCAACTGTATTATTGTTAATCGGGCTGCTCTGTATATTAAAAAAACACCATAGTGCGGGTCCCATGAGGCTGATTAACAATATTCACCTGGGTCCCTTAGTTTACTCCCAATAGTTTCCCCTATTCACCTCACCCCATCATTATTTATAGCTACAATTTATTATCCCCTTATACGTAATATTCTTTTCCTATAATATTAATTTCAATGTCAATTATATAAATTAACATTCCCCCTCTCCCGTCTCCTGGGACAATTTAAATTGATATTATGATGGACCCACTTGGACCCACTTGGACACACACAATAATACCCACGCGACCAAGGTAACGTGGCCGATCCTATCATGCATTTTTTTTATATACGTAATTGATGCTGGAGCGTGGACGGAGTTAAAGGGTTTCATTATGGAATAGTTCTAGCTCAATCGGAATGCAAAGACACACGCACTCACACAAAGATGCACTCTCAGAATTTACGATGCTATCATTCTTTCTTCACAACCCACTAGTAGTAGACGCGAAAATACACAATAAATTCAATTCTCTTCACCGATGCGGACAGTATAAATATTAGGTCCCTGAATTCTAATAGGGACGCTCTCTCGCGCTCTCGAAGCCCCTTGTGCGCCGATCCTGCCATGCAATAATACCAAGTTATAATAACCAGTCGCTTGGAAAAGAACGTGGTCCTGCTGCTGCTACGAACGTGAACCTCTCACAGTAATAATTTTGTGTCCCTCATCTATTTATTATATTCATCTTCACACCATATGTGATACGATTCGATAATTGCACATTGAACTACAAGCAATTAATTTCAAAGTATAAAGATCGCCGGATCACAACTATATTACACGGGCGGAACGACGTTAAATATAGTAATTCACACTATATTCATGTATTATGGCTTAAGACGATAAAAAGATTGCTCTGCAACTTGCATATTCTTATATAGAAACAACTGTACTCTAAATATATTCATGATGCTCTCCTTTAAAAAAATCGCGCAGGGGAAAAATATTCTCGGATAGTTTAAGGAATTCTATATTTTCTTCAACATGGTTACAATTCCTCTTTTTCGGGCTTTTCACCTCCAAAGGTTCCATCCTCGTCCATTCCCCCAAAGGCGCCCCCCTTGTCCAGATCCAAATCGTCCAGGCCACCCAAACCGCCCAAACCGGGCCCCTTGCCGCCGCCGCCGCCCAAGCCGCCCATATCCCCCAAGCCCCCGAGCGGGTTCGGCCGTTCCTTCTTCTCGAACCGGTACCTTGGCGTTGGAAAATTAATATACATTGATTCAATAATAATTTAGGATATTATAATATAGTTATTTTACACCGAAGAACGTAGGACCAATATTACAACACATTATACACTGAAGAACAGCATGTTAATACTGAAAGAATTATTTGTTCATGATGATGAACATAATATCTGTAGTATCACATTGACCTATTATAACAATATGCTATAATATAGTTAGAAGAATAACATACCAATATTTCTGGAAAAGCGCGGCCCAGACGTCCTGGTCAGGCTTGCCTGGGAAGGGTTTTTTTACGACACTCTCCACCCACTTTTTATTGTCCCCGTCCTTGGGTAGCTTGCTCTTCTGGAAGGCCTTGTAGAAACTTGCAATCGAGTCTACAAATTTTTCATCTTTTTTCTTCTTCGGGACGCACTGGCAGTTGTCTTTCTGGGCGTTGGCGTACTCCCTGCACTTACCAGCCTTTATCATTTTTCTTTTAATGTATAAATACTCTATAGTAGATGCTTTATTTTGTATCATCATTCACAATTTTTCGACCACGCTAAAGATTGCATTGATAACAAATAAGTCAACTACAACGACCTTTACAATTGTTATTATTTTAGTATCCCACTTCATATTAAAATCATATTCAATGGAATGTTGTGCGTGAACATCAAAAAAAAAAACAGGGACCTTCTCGTCTTTGTAAAAATTTTGGGAAAAAAAAACAGGGACCTTCTCGTCTTTGTCCTTGCCGCCCAACATGTCCAAACCCATGGATCCGAAAATCGTGGCCATGTTACCTCACATTATACTTAACATTACTACCGATATAGTATCATGTGATGTTTTGATACCATGAAGAACGCCCCGTATTCTAATTCTACCATGGCATTGAAAGTTCAGAGAGACTCAGTGGTATTCACAGTTGCTCACATACTAATTAGTAATTATGTACAGCCGGGCTCCTGTGATGTTTTTTTTATGATCATCATCAAATCAAATATAATAATATCACATGATACATACTATAGTAAAAACAAAATACTTTAATACAAAAAACACCTTGCGACTCGCACTGCGAATTGGATTTGCACTTTTTCTTGACGCACGCCTTGTAGGAGTCCTCGCAGTCCTTCTTCGTGCGGCCGCACGTCTGGAAACACAGCTCCCGCCACGCGCAGCATTTGTCGAGCTTGGACTTGTTGGCGTTCTTGTTGCCCCCCATCATGTTCGAAGGGTCCATATTCTTCGGGTCCATCGCCAGGATGGAGAAGACCTATAATAACATTATCAAAATAATATATGGATCCGTTGAATATTTTGAATATTTTTGTCGCCATTTTTTAATCTATAATCTGCACTATGACACACAGTTAATATTAATTATGAACTCTATATTATACGCATGCTGGGACTTGGTTGTTAGTATTTCTCGGTCGTATAATATTCTTCGTGTGTAATACTAACCTATATTATCTAAATCGGACTTGGATTTGGATTCGGGCCCCATATTTTGGGTAATTCTCATAATACGGTCACCAACGGATATTTCTGCAGCAATATGACCCCTCCCGTCCCCTGTATCTTCACACATACACAAATCCAGAACATCCTCTACGTTGTCTAGTTTGCGTAGTACATGTCACGAAATATTAGGGCCTAACAATTTATTACCAATAGAAGTCTATAAATAAGAAACCATCGGGTCGCAGCCGCCGTGCGTGTACGGCTTCCTGGCGCCGAAATCGGTCTGCACCGCTACTTCGCCATCGTTTTCGCACTCGAAGGCGGGGCAGCTGGTCTCCGGCTCGAGACCAGGAATGAAGGCGCGGACTGTTTTTATTTTTGAAGTCAAGATTATTATGAGTCAAGCACAGAATTCATAGAGGAGGTCAAGTATTACACAATCAAATATTAATACCGATGGAGGAAAATCACATAATATTTCTATTTAGAATTTATATACCTGCAGCAGCCCCATAGAGTGCACCGATGGACCGTCGCATTTTTTCTAAGCTATATTATCTAGTTTGCACTACACTATGGATATACCGTGGCTCTCAATTTTTAGAGCAAACGAGGACTCTTTCTTCTAGACCACACGTGGGGAAGAAGCAACGATAATATTCATAAAATGCCACAAATTAAACTAAAGCAACAATATGTAGACCCACCCGGCTGAGTTGATTCTTACAATATTATTTGAGAGCCTGCACTTGTGCGGTGCACCAAATCAAGATACTGTGATGTAAGTTGATTTTGGAAAAACGCCCAAAGTAAGTATACTGTGGCTGAAGTTGGGTGTTTAAAATCGTTAAAATGGGTTGTTTCGCGATAGATCGCGCACAAGGGCTGGCAAACCGGGGGGTGTTCAAAAACGGGGGCGGAAATCACGCAAACAACGTCGCTTCTGACAGGGCACGCGGTCTGAAGCGATTGGTTCGGGTGCTGTAAAAAGCAGTTTCGGAGTGCAGTCAAACACGCTTGCAAGCCGTGGAAGTCTGACGTATCTTTGGGACGGTTCTGGCAGTTGGTTTGTTGCAGTTGTTTTCCCAGGTGCGCGCGGCGGACCGGGCGGAGGAAACTGGCCATCGTTGGTGCTGCTATGGTACAGTGGATTGCGCCCAAAGCACATGAAGAAGCATCCCTTCCCGCCGGAGATTGAGCATTTTCAAAAGAGGACGTCAGCTTCTGGGAAGCAGGATTGACAGAATCTGTGATACAAGAGCGTTTAAAACTCATGGCGCAAATTCCAGAAGCTGTTCAAGCTGCACGCTTCGCAAATAGGTATAACATGTGTCCACTCAACAGCCCAACACACTCAACATCTGGCGCGGAAATTGATGCGGACGATGCAATTTGAAAAGTGGCACGTGAAAGCTTGCCCACGTGCCAATTTCTTGTCCACTTTCTTTGTGGGGAATGAGCCGCCGCAAAATGGATCGCAGTTAACCGCAGAACGCGACCGTGGGGAGTGTTGGGAAGACGTTCGGTTCGCCCAGGCGCCCCAGACATCGACACGAGCGTCTTGCCCGCGCGTCCCCACGGTCAGTGTCCGCCCCAAAACACGCCGAAATGGGAGCGTGCGGATTTGTGACATTTCAGTGTACGTTGGCCCACCTTTTTTGCGGGGAATGGGCCGCCGCGAAATTGATCGCAAAAAATCGCGGAACGCGACCGTGAGAAGTGTTGGGAAGACGTTCGGTCCGCCCAGGCGTCTCAGACACCGACGCGAGCGTCTTGTCCGCGCGTCCCCACGGTCAGCGTCTGCCCCAAAACGCGCCGAAATAGGAGCGTGATGATTCTGATGTTTCTGATGGTTCTGATGATTCTGATGATTCTGATGATTCTGATGATTCCATTGATTCCATTGATTCTATTGATTCCATTGATTCCATTGTGGTGGAATGTTTGTGGTGGTTTTGTTCGGGTTCCCAGTCACAGTAATTGGGCCTTCGTGAAAATATATTGCGTTGTTTACACACAGTATCTTTGAGTTGCACCGCACAGGTGAAGCTTGTGTATTATTTTTGTCAACTAACTTATAACTTTCATAATTATTACAGAGAGGGAGGAAGGAAAACATCGTGATCATGATGAAAATATCAAGGGGGAGGACAGGAGGATAGATCTTTTTCCTTTGAATTGCTTCAGTCTCTTGATACAAAATATGATGACAACGAAAGAAATTCCTCTGAAGAGCATCAAAAAATGGATCCCCCGTTAGTGTACCCACTTTGAAACCTTTTGGAACCCTGTGTTCGAACCTCACATCACATCATAATTTTTTTGGATGCACAAGCATATTATTTCCGAACAGCGGAACACATTATACTTGGTAGACAATGAATAGCTTGCGACCTTCTTCCAATGATGACAACCGTTCATCCCAAAGTTTGGGACGAACGGATTGTCTAATAAATCTAATGTGGTTTGGGACCCAAGTAATAGCCACATTATAAATTGTATTGTAAAGTAGACAATCGACAACGGCTGTCTGTATTTTTGGAATTCACTTTTAATATCAATTTCATGATAAAATACAATTATCTCTGTGCGTCCGTCAGAAAGCGTTCCCAGCGCTCTAAAATTTTCTCCGGGGGCTCCTTCGCCATCTTCTTGTCTTCTTTGCCATCGACTTCTGCAGCCTTCCCTGCTTCTTCTTCTTGATCATTCTTCTCCGGAGGACTGTCAAGCGAGAGTGTCCCCTCAACTCCTGCAGCTCTTGCAGCCGCCGGCGTTTCTTCCACATTTCTTGTACGAATTTTTCCAACACCACCTTTAGGGCCCGAAGGGCTGGCCTTTTCTGAATTTTTTTCTGAATTTTTAGAAGAACTCAATTCTCGGGTAGCTGTAGGAGCCTGAAAAAATCCTTTGCTATTATTGGTTGCTCTCTTCCCTTTTTCCCCGAGAACATGAATATTATTTCCTTTTTTATCACCCCGAACAGCATGAACACGCCACTGGTTGTTGTCAAGATCTAACCTAAAGCCATTTACAACCAAGGCGTAACTCTTCAACAACAAGCTTCGCGGCACGGTTTCGAACTTCCGCAGTACCTCCCGCAGCTTCGCCCCGGCGGATAAGACGACCAAAGTCCGCATGCGCATGTCCGCGGCGTCAAAATAACGGCGCGACGGCGACACCCATTTTTTGATCGACTTTTGGCCCGTGTAGTAGTTTTCTTCGACACCTTCTTTAGCACCTGTGGTTTTTTCATATATATTTGCACCACCACCATTTATATCAACAACAGATGATTGTGATGCACTTTTTCTATTTGCACTGCCAATAATAACAAGAATACCAGAAGAAGATGGTTGTTCAGGAGCCAGTGTCGGCGTCGACACTGAGACTTCCCGGAACGCTTCCGCGTCCAGCAGCTCCGTGAGCAATTTCATGCCGCCACCGCCCGATTGTTTCATCGCCAATTGTTTCGCGAAATCCGCGAAAATTTTCGCGGGTATGTTCGAAACGTCCCCCGGAAGTGGCCATTTCTTGCGTTCGTTTTCTCGGGATTGATTTGACTCCGTATTTTCCTCGGGCTGGAACCACTTTTCATTCACGATTTTGTTTACCACTGCCCACAACGCTCCACGCTCTCTGTCCTCCTCATCGATCCGTGCCGCCCGGAACAAATGCTGCAAGCTCTCCACGGCGCTCACTGTATTTTTTTCGGTTTTCGTGTGCTTCAGGGTCTCCAGGGCGCTGGAGAAACACGCACTCAAAATGCACGCGGCGTCCGCGGAGGCGACTGCGCGACGTAAGGACACTGCTCCTCTGTGTTCTTTTTCTGCTGCCGGTTCTTTCGTAATAACTAGTTTCTTCTTAAGAAGAAGAAGGTCCACGGCAGCCGCTTTAGAATGTTCGCAGGCGCTCAAAAAATTGTTCTTGTAGAAAGTCTCGAGATTTTTCAAGCTCTGTAGCGCATATTTCAGCATTTTCATGCTCCCGACCACGTGGTTGCGGAAATGCTTTTCTTGCGCTTGCGTGGAGCTGTCCAAACTTTGTACGACGCGGCGAAAATCCCTATCCAAAGCCCACTCTTTGGGAGGATTTCTGAAATCTCGTTGGGGAGAATTCCGGAAGAGCTCATAAAAACGCTCCGCCGCAACCGCAAAAGAACTGCTGTGGACAGCACTTTTGCTATCGCCCAGTCCCAGGTCACCCGCATTTCGCAAATCCGGCTCGTGCGATTGGACTACTAGTGCGCACAAATTTTTGGCCAAAGCTGGCAAATCTTTACGGTTGTTGTTCGCCAAAACATCTCCAGAATTTTCATTATTATATGCTAGTACGGCACGCAACGCCGTGTTGAGCTGATTACTGGCTTCAGTGTAAGAGGCACACCACCTGTTTGTAATGCTCAAAAGACGCTCGATTTGCAACAGCCCGACGCTGCGCTGCGATTTTTGCGACCGTTCGAAACTTTCTCGCGCCTCCGCGTCGCGGGCGGATTTCAGCTTGCGCGTGACGGTGACTCCCAAAATCTTCTTCTTCGAAACTAACTCACTGGGACCTACTAACTCACTGGGAGCGGGCTCCTCGATCGTCTCCTTGCCTGCTTTGGACATCTTCTTAGGAGGAGGAGGTTTTCCTCCCTTGGTACTCTTCCCCACCTCCTGTAAGGAGCTGCTGCTCTTTTCTTCTACTACTTCTTCCGAACTATCATTTATATCAGGTGATTCTTTTGTCAGTTCTTTTGTCATCTTTAGATGATGGTGACTGCTTACTGATCGATGTGGATGCCTTTGTTTAACGTCGCGCGGAGCCGATTGGATTTCGTACAGAGCCGCAGTCCGTGCGACGAAGTTCTTTTGCAATAACTTGTGCACGACAATGGCTCTACGGAGGGGCTCCGCGTAGAAGAAGTCGAATTTCGCAACCGCGCGGAAGTGTGTTAAAGCGGCCACAAAAACTTTGCGAACGCTCGTCAACGAGCGGGGGAAATCAAGCGCGTTCAGCTCCACGCGTATGTTCGTCGCCAGCAAGTCATGTACTGCGGGCAGTATTCGGGAACTTTGCTTTTGAATTTTGTGTATGGGCTCCAAACGGTCGAGGTTCGCGTTCAGCTCGCTTTCCACGAACAGGGCGGCTTTTTCCGCGCCTCCTCCAGGCTCCGCGACGGATTTCAAGAGTATGGCGTTTTGTAAATACAATAAATAGGGAAACGCCTTCAACAAGCTAATGCGCTCTTTGAAAGAAATACTACTTTGTGGAGGATGTCCAGGCTCCTCTTCGGGCAGGAAGAAATCCGCAGAGAAGCTGTTCTTCTTCTTCTGGGCCTCATCATGCCACGAGGAAAAGCCCTTCTTCTTCGACGATAGGGAACCGGAGGCGGATGCAGAATTCGTAGCGGGTCCCACGCCAATAGCTGTCACCGCATTTTTGATATTGTTATCGGGGCCCAGCAACTTCAGGATTGCGTCCCGGCCCAGACTTCCGTAAAATTCGAAGACACCGTTCGTTAGATCCGGTCCGTAGTGATTCTCTAAAGCGCCCACGCACGCTTCAATCGATTTACGGTCTTCCTGCTCAATACTCTTTTCGCTGAGCTGCTGGGCTGTGGTCTGGGCTGAGATACCGTTCTTCTTATTGGAGGAGGAAAAAGGCGTTCCCGCGTACGGGTTTTTCTTTCGAGGCTCCCTACCACTATTGATTCGCTCACCATCGGCATCCTCCCCACGAACAACAGTGCTCTCCACTAGTAGCTCGTGAATGGAGTTTTTTTTGAATGCTGCCAACCCAAGTTGGGCGGTCTTGATGCGGGCGTGGAGAAAGCGAGCGTCCGCTTCGTTGAATTTTCCAAATGGCGTACTTGCCAATTGGCGCCAATGATGCTCGCGCGCCCGCAAAACTTCCAAGAGCTCCTGTTTCAACTTTCTCATGTAGGACCGTTCCGCTCTTTTTTGTAGCGTTGTCGCGGCGGCATTCTGGCACTCGTCGAGGCCCGGGATGACATTCAAAAGTTTCGACCCCCTCTTTGCTCGCCTGGATATTGATGTATCATCCGCTGTTTCCGAAGCAAACCGAGCGGTGTTGCGGAAGAATTCGCGCTCGAAAAGCACCGACGGGTCGTTCTCCGGAGCCGTGATTAGGAGTTTTGATTGGTCCTGTTGCTCCGCCAGTGCCGCGTCCCGCTCGTTGGCTGCTTTTTGTCTTTTCCGCTCGTTCCGGCCCACCGCGAAAAGCTGGCTCCACGAAGAGCTCGGGAGCTGGGGATCTTTTTTCCTTGCAACTTCTTTTCCTTGCAACTTTTTGCGGCTGCGAAAGCCGCTGTCTTGTGTCAGGCTCCTCGCCGATGTCTTGTGTGCAGAAGATGGGCCTGGCCTTTGGCCTGAACGGGCCAAAGGCGTCTGGGCAGGAACACTCGCGACCCCATCGAATAACAAAACCCAAGAGGCCGAAGGAAAAAAAGAGCAAACCCGCAATGATACCATGAGAAGGAATGAATTGAGGAATTGAGGAATGAACTAAATATTTGCGATGCTAAGATGAAGTCTCTGTAATCATGTGAAGTCTCTAGAGTGTATTAACACTAAATGTGCGCCGGAAAAACTCCCTGGTCACAACACCGCCGGTGCTCCCGGTCTGCGCCAAATCTTTGTTTGCGTCTTCTAGGTCGCTCTGAGAACACGCTGTACACCATGTATATCAAATGCAATACGGATTCTCAGATCTGCTCGGCGATTGTGTTTGTACGACTAAAATCAAATGACTAAATCTAAATTATAATTCAAACGACCAACTGTAGACCATGTCAGATTTTGCATGTTGTTGATGTCAGATTTTGCATAAATAAGAAAACGGTTGTAGACTACTTGAACTAAACTAAGCACCGACTACACAAACTACGTTAAATTGGGGCCGTTTCATTTCATAAGATTATTTAGTTCGTAGTACACTACATCCTTACCGTGATTTCAACCCACTGTAGTGTAGGTATGAAAAAAGGTCCGCAAAGGCTCTGAAAGTTTAGTCCACAAGTTGGCCCGCAACGTAATTCAAATTAAAATACTTTGGTACGCCGGACTGCACTAAAATATCTACGGCAATCCTGATACATGTTTAAGATTCGCGGTTCTATACAGGAATTCCCAGGGGTGATCGAGACCGTTGAGACGGATTTTTACGAGACGGTCTGGTCCCGCCTCGGGGCCCAAAATTCGTCTCGTCTCGTCTCAGCCGAGCGAATTTCTGAACTGTACTTTTGTCACGCGTGGTCGCGACACGATCGATTCATTAAAATTTTTTGCACCATCCAATTGTCACGCGTGGTCCCGACGCAATCGATTCATTGAAATTTTCTTAACTATAGTATACTATTGTCACGCGTAGTCGCGACACGATCGATTCATTTCGAATGTTGTTTCCCGTTGTTCCTCGTCGTGTGCTGCTAAGTCTTCCAGATGAGAATTTCCAACGGCAATAGCTGCTGAGGCTGCCCCCGCACGGTTTGCTGAGGGTGCTCGCTGCGCATCATTTCCACGTTTTTCGCGGGCGAGGACCATTTTGTGAGACATAAACAGGCCAGTCGGTCCCATCTGGTCGCTCTGAATTGCAGACATCTGGTGTGCCACGTCGCCATTTCCCTCCTCCCGAGCTCCGGGCTGGAAACGACCTCGCACCACGAAACCTATTAAAGTTTGGGTTCACGAACAAGTTATTTAATACTATGAATTAGTACCCTAATAGGGTATAAAGATGGTGAGTCAGATATAGCTCAAGGGTAATAGATCGTATACTTTAGTATCCTACGGTATGTAGTCTAAGCAATGGGGTTGTGGCTATAGCTCAAGGGCCCTGCAGTGTCATTGGTTGTAATTGTTTCGGCTACACAGCCTAAAGGATTATTGGGAAGGATCAGGCAAAATGGATGATGGGATGCGAGATGGTTCGGAGTCTACTATCATGTGGATTCACAAATAAAACCGCTCCCGCGGGGTTGGCCGTCGGGTCCCCGTGGGGCTGCGAAATGTTGGAAAATATCCACGCCGAGCCTTCCGTTTCTGCACTTGGACACGTAGACACAATGCTCCCCGGATTTCCCGCTCTCATCCCCAGTGGTAAGCTGCCCCGTCACCAGCCGATTTGCCGGCGCGACAAACTCTGTAGTACTACTAGTACTGCCGCTACTGGGAGTATTAACGCTTTCCGAGACCTGCTGTGCACGACTCGACCCCGAACCTGAGGCTGCGGCACGCTTGTCCGCCAGGAGCTGGCGAAGCGAGATGTTGTATTCCGCATGGTTTGCTGCCCTTTTGCGGCAACAAAAGAATAATCTCGCGTTTACTTTGAAAACTGTTTCGCCGTTACTACTATGCTCTTCATTATTGGGACCAAGATCAGTACCCTCGTCGTGGGCTTCTCGACTCATGGAGATTTCATGTACTAGAAGAGGCCTAAGAAACAATTTCCGGACCGGCAAGATAATCTTTTGGATGGTTCTCAGCAGCCCATGGCAGCACTTCCTCCTGCAGTTCTTAGTCAGTCGCTTTCTGGTGAAGAAACGTTCTTCGCACTTATTCGCCTGCTCGACGTCTGTCTCGCTCCCTGCGGTTTCTCCATCATTGATGTCGTCCGCAGCGAGCATGATGGCCGGATCTATGCTCTGCGACGTCCAGACGCCACAAAACTCATGCAACTCGGCTTCCATTGCTGCTAGCTCGTCCTCATAGTCCTCCTCCGAGAAGAAAGCTGCTTCGGGACCGGACTGCTGCTTCGGGAGCAGGAAGTCCCACCCCCGCTGCAGACAAGCCGCATCCAAGTGACGAGTCACGTCTTCGAACGTGGTCGCTGATCTCTTTACTATCTGCGGGGAAGACAAGTTTGACACGGTGTCTTCCCGTGTTCGCTGGAACATATGCGGAACTAAGAATCCGCTGCCTACCAGGGCGGGTCGGTTTGCGTACCCCCTGCGGCGACGTAGCCCCCCGCCGTGGTCCCCTTCTGCCTTTTCTGAGCCAGATTCTCTTGCAGAAAAGTAAAACAACACGTCATCAAGGTAGCGGAGCTTACTAACCATCGGAAAGCCACTGTTTTCATGCAGAGAGCAACACGGTTGCACCTGCTCCGGCGGATGCGCGGGCAGTAGACTATCCGGTGAGAAATGATCATCCATCGTCTCCCTGCAGACACCACCGCCAATACGCTCGTAGTCGTGCGGGAAAGGCACTCCAACCATCTCCAAGGCACCCAAAGGCCGAGGGGGCCCGTGCGCCACCTGCAGGTCTCCGGCGGGCAATGCCAACCTACTTGCGACTGCAGCAAAACTTCGGCCGTCGGTCTCGCTGTAGACGTACTTAGATCCGGAGACTGCTGCGGAAGATGGCACAGCCTCTCCCGGTGCACTACTCGTGGCCGCCATGCTGCTAGGTGTAACAGAAGTCCACTCAGGGCTGACAATTCCCATCGGAAAACTTCCATGCGGATCCTCATCAAGCCGCGGCACATCATAGGAAATATCGTTGTCCCGCATAACCACATTTTCGCTTCCCGAGGAGCCAGGCTCCACAGGAGCCACCGATCGCCGCTGCTCACTCGAATAGACCCTTCGCTCATTCGCAATTTCTTGCAAACTATTGCTAAACTGATCATCGTCAAAATCCATCACCGTCAATACACGACTGGGCGCGCGTTCCGCCGGGGCGCCGTCCCCAGCGGTCCGCTGTTCAGTGGCATGCTGTTGTGAAGAATTTCTGGCGTCCTCGACACGATCCGGAAAAATTTCATTCAGCCAAGTGGCCCAGCCACAGGAAAAGCTCGCCCGAGTCTCGTCCCTGCTGGTGGTTTCTTGGCCGACCAAGTCCGCGAAAGTCCTACGATTGCTGGCAACCCCACCCAAAGCGTGTCCGAAGACGCTACGCGGAGCTGCACGCCTCTGCCCAGATTGCGCATCCGGTTGCTGCGAAGAGCTACTACTAGCAATGCTAGTACTGGCGTGTAG
>Ga0099797_100889_pt1 | contig 17391 bp, 16 predicted proteins | sample Uncmet_Sort48C_1_FD_89871 | JGI IMG/M metagenome (GOLD analysis project Ga0099797, IMG submission 89871) | Marine eukaryotic communities from CALCOFI LINE 67, Pacific Ocean - C012_Sort48C_1 | ecosystem: Environmental > Aquatic > Marine > Oceanic | place: Pacific Ocean: Monterey Bay | collected...
TTTATTTCTCCATATATAGAATTGCCAAAAAAACTTACCGTTAGGCAAAATTTAATAGTCTATGGAAAATTATATAATGTAAGTAACCTTAATGAACAAATTGATTATTTATCTAATAAATTAAGATTAAATAAACTATTAGACAATATTACAGGTGAACTTTCTTCAGGTCAAAAAAATAGAGTCAGTTTAGCAAAAGCATTGATTAATAATCCTACTGTACTTTTGCTTGATGAGCCTACTGCATCTTTAGATCCAGAAACTGGAGATTTTGTTAGAACTTTTTTAGAAAATTATAAAAAAGAAAATAAGATATCAGTATTACTTACCTCACATAACATGGATGAAGTGAAGAGACTATGTGACTCTGTTTTAATGATGAGGGGTGGGACAATAGTAGATAGTGGTACCCCAGATAATTTAATTGCAAAACATGGAAGAAAAAATTTAGAAGAAGTTTTTTTGGAACTAGTGAGAAATAAAAATGAATTTAACTAGAATTTATGGTCTTTTTTTAAGACACTTTTATTTAATAACAAGATCATTTCCAAGAATTTTAGACTTGATTTATTGGCCATCAATTCAAATCACTCTTTGGGGTTTTATTTCAAACTTTTTTGCAGATCATAGCACCTACTATAATGGCGCCGTTGGAGTAATTCTCTCTTGTGCAATTTTATATGATTTTTTGTTTAGAACTAGCATTGGTTTTAATATGCTATTTTTAGAGGAAATATGGAGTAGAAATTTTACTAACTTATTTATTGCCCCAATAAAAATTAGTGAAATTATTGTGTCACTAGTTTTTACTGCTTTAATTAGAGCTTTGATCGGTTTGGTTCCAGCAATACTATTGACCTCCCCTTTGTTTGGAATTTCTTTATTAGATTTAGGTATACCTCTAGCCTTTCTTTTTTTAAGTTTATATGTTTTTGGCATTACACTTGGTTTATTTGTTTCTGCAGGATTATTGAGATTTGGTCCATCTTTTGAGAATATTGCATGGTCAACCATGTTCTTACTAGCACCATTTGGATGTATATATTACCCAGTTGAAACTTTACCAGAAATATTTCAATCGATAGCTTATGCTCTTCCATTAGTTTATATTTTTGAGGAAACACGAAATATTCTAGTCAATCAATCTGTTGATTATGAAAATATTATACAAGCTCTTTATTTGAACGCTGCATATCTAATTGCTGCAGTATCAGTATTTTACTATTCTTTTGATAAAGCTAGAGAGAAAGGAACTTTAATAAATATTGGTGAATAAGTTGGCGCGCCTGCTAGGAGTTGAACCCAGAACCTCCTGATCCGAAGTCAGGCGCTCTATCCAATTGAGCTACAAGCGCATATAGTATTAATATTACATTTTATGGAAAAAAACATTAATTTTATAGTTGAGGAAAATGAAAATAATCTGAGAGTTGATGTTTTAATCAACAAAAGAGAAGAATTGATTAGTAGAACTAGAATTAAAAACTTAATCCTTAAAGATAACCTAAAACTAAATAATCAAATTATTAAAAATCCCTCAAAAAAAGTTTTAACTGGTGATAAATTAAGCCTTAATATCCCAGAAGCTGAGGAAGCTTCATTAAAACCTTATGATTTTAAACTGGAAATAATTCACGAAGATGAGGATTTATTAGTTATCAATAAACCAGCTGGAATAATTATGCATCCAGGTGCAGGAAATTATAACAAAACAATTGTCAATGCATTAATGCATTATGATAAAAACTCACTATCAACTATTGGGGATGAACTTAGACCAGGAATTGTACATAGAATTGATAAAAATACTTCAGGTTTAGTGGTTATTGCAAAAAATAATGAAACACATGAAAACTTATCAAAACAATTTAGTGATCATAATATTACAAGAGTTTATCAACTTTTAATTTGGGGCAAGCTAAGACCTTCATCAGGTAAAATTGATACTTTTATAACTCGAAGCTCAAAAAATAGACAGTTAATGGAAGTTAGTCGATCTAAAGGTAAGCATGCGGTTACAAATTATAGGACTATTGAAATTTTTGAAAATGATAAAACGCCAACATTAAGTTTGGTTGAGTGTAAACTAGAAACCGGAAGAACTCATCAAATTCGTGTTCATATGACCCATATGGGAAATAGTATTGTTGGGGATGATAAATATAAAAAAAGATATAAGAAGTTAAAGAATATTGATATGGGGTTAGAAAGTCTAATCTCTAAATTAGATAGACAATTTTTACATGCAAAAACTCTAGGATTTATTCATCCAAAAACTAGTGTGGAAATGATTTTTTCCTCAATTTTGCCACAAGAACTAAATAATTTATTAAAAATGCTTAGAAACACTAGCGAATAAATCATTGAAAATTTAATATAGTTAATTAAATAAACACTGCCATGAACGTAACATTTAACAGCAATGTACCAGCTCTTTCAAATGAAGGGGGGCTATCTGCATATTTAGATCAAATAAAAAAATTTCCAATGCTAGCTGCAGAAGAAGAATACATGTTAGCCAAAAATTGGAAAACTACAGGTAATATCAAAGCAGCTGAAAAGCTAGTAACAAGCCATTTAAGGTTAGTAGCTAAAATTGCAATGGGCTACAAGGGATATGGTCTTCCTGTAAATGAAATGATTTCTGAGGGTAATGTTGGTCTAATGCAAGCAGTTAAAAAATTTGAACCTGAAAAAGGTTTTAGATTAGCAACATACGCTATGTGGTGGATCAAGGCTTCTATTCAGGAATACATATTAAGATCTTGGAGCTTAGTTAAAATAGGAACCACCACAGCTCAAAAAAAATTATTTTTCAATTTAAAAAAAATAAAAAATCAAATTGCGCCTCAGGCAGAGGGTGATTTAAGAGATGAACATGTGAATGAAATAGCTAATAAATTAGATGTCAGTAAAAATGAAGTTATTTCAATGAATAGAAGGCTATCTGGTAAGGAGTTTTCATTAAATGCTAAAGTTGGTGAAGATGGAGATGAATGGCAAGATTGGTTGGTTGATAAAGAATTAGACCATGAGTTAAAGTTTGCACATCAAGAAGAAATGGAACAAAGAAAAGATTTATTAAAAAATTCAATCAAAGTCTTGAATGAAAGAGAAAAAGAAATTTTATACTCTAGAAGATTAAATGATAACCCAACGACTTTGGAAGATTTAAGTAAAAAACATAAAATTAGCAGAGAAAGAGTAAGACAAATTGAAAATAAAGCATTTGAGAAGTTACAAAAACAAATGCTACTTATGGCAAAATCTAAAAATCTGCTACCAGCAAATTAAACGTCAAAAGGATTCTCAATTAAGATGGTATCGTCTCTTTCAGGACTAGTTGATACACTAGAAACTTTTGCACCTATAAATTCTTCTACTGCATGAATATATTTTTTTGCATTTTCAGGTAAAGCAACCATATCTTTAATTCCAATAGTGGATTTTTTCCATCCAGGAAAAATTTTATATATTGGTTTTATTTTTAATTGATCTTCGACTGCAGCAGGCAAATAATCTATTTTTTTTCCATCAAGCTCATATTCGATGCACATTTTAATTTCGTCTAATTCATCAAGAACATCAAGTTTAGTAAGTGCGATACCATCGATACCTGAAATTTTTATTGTCTGTCTTACCAAGACACCATCAAACCATCCACATCTTCTTTTTCTACTAGTCACAGTACCAAACTCTTTTCCACGTGTACCTAATAATTCTCCAACATCATCTGTTAATTCAGTAGGAAAAGGACCTTCTCCAACTCTAGTTGTGTAAGCTTTTGTAATCCCTAAAACATAATTAATTGAGTTTGGACCACATCCTGTGCCTGTTGCAGCACTTGATGCCACTGTATTAGAAGATGTTACATAAGGATAGGTACCGTGGTCCACGTCTAATAAAATGCCTTGAGCACCTTCAAATAAAATTTTCTTATTTTGTTTTTTAAACTCATCAATCTTAAGCCAAACGGGCTGAGAAAATTTCAATATTTGAGGGGCAATTTTCAACAAGTCTGATTTTAATTGATCTTTTTCAAAAATTTTTTTTCCAAGCCCTTTTCTGATTGCATTGTGGTGAACTAAGACAGATTCTAATCTTTGATCTAAATTTTTTTCTGACCTAAGATCCATTACTCTAATAGACCTTCTTCCAACTTTATCTTCATATGCTGGACCAATTCCTCTTCTTGTTGTTCCAATTTTTCCTTTGCCTGCTGCATCCTCTCTTATTTCATCCATTTCTCTATGAAATGGTAAAATTAAATTTGCAGCTTCAGAAATAATAAAATTATCGATGTTTACTTCAACCCCTTTTGATTTAATTTCTTCAATCTCCTCTAGTAATGCCCAAGGATCAACAACAACTCCATTTCCAATAATTGAAATTTTATTTTTTCTTACAATTCCAGATGGTAAAAGTCTCAATTTATAAGTCACACCATCAATTACTAAAGTGTGACCTGCATTATGACCTCCTTGAAATCTGATTACTACATCTGCTTGCTCTGAAAGCCAGTCTACAATTTTACCTTTTCCCTCATCACCCCACTGAGATCCAACTACAACTATGTTTTTCATTACCTAAATTTTCTTTCTATATGAATTGTATGAAGATGATTAATTGGGCCATGACCTTTACCGTATTTAGGATTAGTTCTAATGCCTGAACTTACATACTTAATGCCAAGCTCACAAGATTTCTTTATAGTTTTTCCACATGATAAAAATGTAGTGATTGCACTAGATAAAGTACAACCTGTTCCATGGGTATTTTTTGTTTTGTATCTTTTGCTATTAATAATTTTAATATCAGATTTTGAAACAAATATATCTTGGACAATATTTGAAGTTAAATGTCCTCCTTTAATCAATACATTATTTGCGCCAATTTCTATTAATTTGTAAGCTGCAAAAATCATATCTTCTTTACATTTTATATTCATATTAGCTAATATTTCAGCTTCAGGAATATTGGGAGTAATTAATGTTACTTTTTTTATTAATTTCGTTTTTAGTAAATTAATTGCTTTATCATCTATTAATTTTGTCCCCCCTTTTGCAACCATTACAGGATCAAGAACTATTTTATTTGTTTTAATAAATTTAAGAGAACTTATAACCGAATCTATTACCTTTATAGAATGTAACATACCAATTTTAATTGCATCAGGCTTAATATCTTTAGCTGTAAATAAAATCTGATTTGAAATTTCTTTTGGTGGAATTGGAACAATTGATTTAACTCCTGTTGTGTTTTGAGATGTAATAGCAGTAATTGCAGTCATCGCGTAAGATCCAAGTGCAGTAATAGTTTTGATATCAGCTTGAATTCCAGCCCCACCTGATGAGTCAGATCCTGCAATGATTAATACTTTGGAATTAGGTTTCACTTTATTTTAGTTAAAATAATATTTATACACTTCTCTAGAAGTTTTTTGTTTTCACTTTCACCCATAACTCTTATTTTTGACTCTGTACCAGATGCTCTTACAAGTATTCTCCCATGACCATTCATTAATTTTTGTGCCTTTTTAATAGATTTTTTTGCATCTGAGCTTTTAATTATAGATCTATCTTTAACTAATATATTTTCTAGAATTTGAGGAGTTTTTTTAAACTTATTAAAGAAAGAACTGGCTTTTTTTCCTTTTCTTAAAGCAAATAAAACTTCTAATGCCACTAACAAACCATCTCCTGTTGTTGCAAATTTACCTAAAATAATGTGTCCAGATTGTTCACCACCTAGATTAAAATTATTTTTTTGCATTTTTTCTTTCACATACCTATCTCCGACATTTGCTCTAATGAATTTTATCTTATTAGCTTCAAAAAATTTTTCCAAACCATAATTAGACATTAAAGTTCCTATAACTCCACCTATTAACATTTTTTTGTTTTTCCATCTTGTGGCTATTGCTGCAATTATTTGATCTCCATCAATTATATTTCCTAATTCATCACTCATAATAACTCTATCAGCATCACCATCTAACGAAATACCAAGATGAGCTTTGTATTTTTTTACCGCAAGTTTAATCTTATTAGGATAAGTCGAACCACAGTTTTTATTAATATTTATTCCATTTGGATTTATGCCAACCGCAATCACTTTTGCTCCTAAAGACTTTAGTAATTCTGGTCCAGCTTTATAACCTGCTCCATTTGCACAATCGATTACTATTCTTAGACCTCTTAAATTAAATTCTTTTGGAAAATTTTTTTTAATAATCTTTAAATATTCTTTCGTTCCACTCTCTAATCTTTTTACTCTACCTAATTTTTCAGGACTAGAAAGATTTATTAAAATTTTTTTATCTATTAATTTTTCAATTTTTTTTTCTATGTTATCAGATAATTTCATACCATCTGGACCAAATAATTTTAAACCATTATCATTATGGGGATTGTGAGAAGCAGTTATCATAATACCCATATTAGCTTTCATTGTTTTAGTTAACATAGCCAAACCATTTGTTGGCATAGGGCCAAATGTATAAACATGCATTCCAGCTGAAGCTAATCCTGAAACAAGCGCAGGTTCAAGGGTATAACCAGATAATCTTGTATCTTTAGCTATAATTGCTGTTTGTTTTCTTTTTTTTTGCGATTTAAAATATGTTCCTGATGCTAGTCCAAACTTAAAAAACATATCTCCATTGATATGCTTGCTATTAATTGCACCTCTTATTCCATCGGTTCCAAAATATTTTTTTGTCATTAATATTTCATTATTTCTTTAAAGACTTTTATACCCTGAAGCAATTCATTTACATCATGTATTCTTAAGATTTGTACACCCTGCATCATCAGATAAATTGAGGATGTCATTGTTCCTCCAATTCTATTTTTAGTATCATTTTTTCCTGCTACTTCTTTAATAAATCTTTTTTTTGAGTTACCCACAAGTATAGGAAAACCTAGAGAATGAAAAATAGAAATATTTCTAATAAGATTCATATTATGTTTCAAATTTTTTCCAAAACCTATTCCTGGATCAATAATGATATTGTTATGTTTAATACCAATTTTTTTTAAAAATTTTATCTTTTTCTCAAAAAAATCAAAAATATCTAATAATTCATTTTTATATCTTGGTTTATTTTGCATTTTTTCAGGTGTTCCCTGTGAATGCTGGATAACAAAAGGTATTTTATTTTTTTTTAAAACATTAATAGTTTCAGGGTCGTAATCTAATCCTGAGACATCATTAATAATTTTAACTCCATACTTAATTCCTCTTTTCATAACTTTAGATTTTCTTGTATCTAAGGAAATTGGAATTTTTTTACCTATTAATTCTATTATTTTTTCTATTCTTTTCCATTCTATTTTATCATCAATTGGTTTTGATCCTGGGCGAGTAGACTCTCCACCGATATCAATGATATTTGCTCCTGAATTAAACATTTCTAAAGCATGTTTTAAACCCTTGTTGCTTGTATTAAATTTTCCTCCATCCGAGAAACTATCTGGTGTGAGGTTTAATACTCCCATGATATTTGGAATTTGTAAAAAATTTAAATTTGAAAAATTTTTTTTCTTTGATCTTATTTTTTCTAAATCTAATTTAATTAATTTTTTCAATGATTTTGCTAAATTACTAATTTTATTTATAGGGATTTTTTTTTTTGAAGTTCTTGATATTATTTCGATATGATCAAATGAAATATTTATATTTCCATTAAGAGGAATTGATTTATTAGTATTGACTAGTAATCTTGACTCTTTACCATAATAGAAATTACACACTCTAGTGTAATATCTTCTCATTACTTTTTATTAATGAACTATTTTTGGTTTTAAACCCATTGCACCTAAAGCTGAGCTTTGATCATCATTTTCGTCTGGTTTTTCAACTATTTTATCTTTTGGATATAAATTTTTATTAATTATATTTTCAATTTCTTCACCAGTTAAAGTCTCATATGTAATTAAGGCTTTAGCAACTTTGTGCAAGTCATCAATTTTTTCAGTCAATATTTTTGTAGCCTGATTATAACCTTCATCAACAAGTTTTCTAATTTCTTTATCTATCTTTTTAGCCACTTCTTCTGAAACAGATTGTGTTTGTGTAACTGATCTTCCTAAAAATACTTCCTCCTGATTTTCACCATATTCTATTGGCCCCATTTCTTCACTCATTCCATATTTTGTAACCATGGCTCTAGCAAGTTGTGTAGCTTGATTAATATCTGATCCACTACCACCTCCAGCACCTGTAGAAATATTGTCTTTTCCAAAAATTAATTCCTCTGCAACTCTGCCACCAAAACACACAGCCATCCTAGCTTTTAAGTATTTTATTGAGTATCCATGCTTATCTCTTTCAGGTAAATTCATAACCATGCCAAGGGCTCTACCTCTTGGAATTATTGTTGCTTTGTGTATTGGATCATAGCTTGGCATATTAAATGAAACTAAAGCATGTCCACCTTCATGATATGCTGTTAATTTTTTTTCATCTTCTGTCATCACCATTGAACGTCTCTCGGATCCCATCATTACCTTATCTTTAGCTTCCTCAAACTCAATTAAAGTAACAATTCTTTTATTTTTCCTTGCAGCTAATAGAGCTGACTCATTTACTAGATTAGCTAAATCAGCCCCAGAAAAACCTGGCGTTCCTCTTGCTATAGTTCTTAAGTTTACATCTGGTGCCATTTTAATTTTTTTAACATGAACTTTTAGGATTTTTTCTCTTCCAATAATATCTGGATTTGAAACAACTACCTGTCTATCAAATCTACCAGGTCTTAATAAAGCTGGATCAAGAACATCAGGTCTGTTAGTTGCAGCAATTATAATCACACCTTCGTTAGTTTCAAACCCGTCCATTTCCACTAACAATTGGTTTAAAGTTTGTTCCCTTTCATCATTTCCACCTCCTAATCCGGCCCCTCTGCTTCTACCGACCGCATCTATCTCATCTATAAAAATAATACATGGTGAATTTTTTTTACCTTGCTCAAACATATCTCTTACTCTTGAGGCTCCTACTCCAACAAACATTTCTACAAAATCAGAACCTGAAATTGTAAAAAAAGGAACACCAGCTTCTCCTGCAATTGCTCTAGCTAATAAAGTTTTTCCTGTTCCAGGAGGTCCTACTAATAATGCCCCTCTTGGTATTTTTCCTCCAAGCCTACTAAATTTCTTTGGATCTTTTAAAAATTCTACAATTTCTTCAACTTCTTCTTTAGCTTCTTCAACTCCTGCAACATCATTAAATGTAACTTTACCTTTAAGCTCATTCATCATTTTGGCTTTAGATTTTCCAAATCCCATCGCTCCACCTTTGCCACCCTGCATTTGTCTCATAAAGAAAATCCAGACTGCAATTAAAAGTAACATTGGGAACCAAGATAAAAGAACTCCAAATAATGATGGCATTTTTTCATCTAAAGGTGCAGCTGAAATGCTAACTCCTTTATCTGATAGCTTTTCAATTAAGTTAGGGTCATTAGGAGAATATGTTGAAAAAGAGTTACCATTAGAAAAAACTCCTTTAATATTGTTACCTTGAATCTCAACTTTTAAAACCTCTCCATTTTCAACTGAAGTTAAAAATTCTGAAAATATAATTTGATTTCCACTTCTTACGTTTGATTGTGGATTCTTAAACATGTTATACAAACCAATTGTCAAGAAGACTATAATTCCCCACATAGCGAGATTTTTTAAATTCATAATAGTAAGATAAGAATTATTACAAGATTAACAAGTGACAAAATATCATTAAATATTTATATTTTATTACTCTTTTGACAATATAATGGTTCCATTAACCTTTTTAATTACACATCCTCCTAAAGTAACTTTAAATGATGATTTAGATTTTATTAAATCAATAATCTTATCAATTTTTTTTCCTCTAACAGTATAATATTTTTTTCCTATAATCTTTATTACTTTACCAAGAGATCTAAATATAACTTCTTCTGATTGAGAGAAAAAATTTTCTTTTAGAATAATATTTTGTTTTTTTTGTAAAATAGTTAAATTTTCTTCTAAGTTTTTATTTGTATAAAATTTAATACTCTCATTGGCATATTTTAAATTTTTTATTGTTAAAAAAAATTTATTTCTATCCAATCCTTCTAAACTTAATTCTTTTAATAAATTTCTAACTTTAACTCTCTTAAACTTGTGATCTTGATTAGATGGGTCTTGAACATATGATCCAAAAACATGATTGCTAATATAAATTAAATCATCTTTATCAATATTTATTAAAGGTCTGATTAGATTAATGTTATTTTTTTGTGTCTTTCTATCTAAAGAGATTAATCCTTGTAGACCACTCCCTCTTAAAATTCTTATAAAAAAATTTTCAAATAAATCATCTAAGTGATGGCCAACTAAAATATTTTCTATTCTGTGTTTTTTTGCTCTATCACATAATAATTCATATCTTTTTTCTCTTGCAATAGACTGGATATTTTTATTAGGTTTAAATCCTTTCCAAACTAAAATATTTAATTTTATAGAAAAATTTTTTAATTTTTTTTGAACATATTTAGCTTCTGATGCTGAGTTTTTTCTCAATTTGTGATCAACAATAAAATACACTGCCTCTAAAGAATTTTTAATTGAATAGATCTTTGATAAAAAAGACAGTGCAAGACTGTCTGGGCCTCCTGAAACAGCTACAATAAAATTTTTATTAATTACTAATTCACTCTCAAATTTTTTATAGATTTTAAGAGTTCGTCTATCTTTTAATTTATTTAATAAAAACTTATGAGTCTTCTTTGATACATTCGAATTTTTTAGACTCATATTTTGCTTTTTGAATTACTGATTGATTTGCCTTAGGATATTGTAACTCTACACCATTTATCATTTTACAACCTTGATCTTTTTCTCCAATTTGAACCATGGATACACCAAGTTTTAAAAGGTTTATAGGTGCCTTATTACCTTTTGGATATTTTTGATAACCCTCTAAATATGCTGATGCAGCATCAGTATAAAGTTGTCTTATTCTAAATGTTTCTGCATACCAGTACTGAGCACTACCAGCTAATTCATGCTCCCCATTGTCTAAAACAAATTCTCTAAAAGCTCTTTCAGCTGTAGCATAATCACCAACTTTTAAAAAACTTGTTGCAAATTCATACTGTTTCTTTGGAGTTAATTCTTGGGGTAATAATTTTTCTTCAGCTTGAAAGGTTTCAGTTAGCACAGTTGCAGTGGTATCCACTGATTGAATTTGTTGAGAAGTTTCAGATGTCTCAGTATCTTTGTATGTAATTGTACCTAAATCTTGTGGTTGAGAGCTCCCAGGTAATATTTGATTTTTTGTGTCTATTTTTGGTTTTGATGTTAATTGAGTTGTAATTTCACCCAAACTTATTGAAGACTCTATATCTTGAAATCGTATCTGGTTATCTGCTTGAATTTTTGACAACCTATTAGATAATTTATCAAGTTTAAAATTAATTTCCTCAAACTTATTAGTTAATTGTCTAAATTGATCCTCAACTTCAGATAATTTTAATAAATGTCTTGTTAGCACATCCTCTGAGTTGCTGTCTAACCCAATACTTGAGTCTTTATTAGATGATGATGTTTTGATTTCGATTGAACCAGAATAAACTGCCCTTTCAAGAGTTTTAAGATCATTCTTAATAATTTCCAAAGTTTCATAAATATTATGATTATCTCCAAAAGAATTACTTAAAAAACTTAAATTAAATAAAATTAAAAATATTATCTTAAGTGTAAATCTCATTGTTGGATTGATTTATGGTTATAAAAATGGCAAAAAAAAGACCCTTAAACTCTTATGTTTTAGGGTCTTTAAATTTAAATTATTAATTTGCTTTAACAGTTACTGATCTTCTGTTTTTTGACCAAGCTAAAGGAGTAGAGCCAGCATCAACTGGTCTTTCTTTACCATAGCTTAGAACTGATATTCTGTCTGAAGAAATTCCATATGTCATTAAATAGTCTTTAGCTGAATTTGCTCTTCTTTCTCCTAAAGCTAAGTTATACTCTCTTGTACCTCTTTCATCAGCATGACCTTCTACAACTACATTAATATTAGAATTTTTTCTCAACCAGGCAGCTTGTGCTCTTAAAGTTTCCCTAGAAGCTGTAGTTAAAATTGATTCATTTGTTGCAAAGAAAACTCTATCTGGAACACCGTCAGCTAAGTATTCAACTGTATCAGTTCCAGTATATGTGTCACCTTGAATTTGACCTGAAATTTCAGGAGCGGTAGTAACTTCTTTTTTTGTTGCACAGGCTGTTAAAACCAGGCACGCCGCTAGTATCAGAAATACATTTTTTAAAATTTTACTCAGTATCATTAAATTGCTCCTTGCTGCTAATTTCAATTACTTACTTTTTCACAACTAATTAGAGGTTTCAAGTTAAAAAATCAAGTTTTTTTACTTAATTACTCAACAAAGATGACCATGATGGGTCTGAAGCATCAGTCTGAGTTTTGACTAAACGCTCATTATATCCAGTTAAATCTATTGACCATAGCTTAGCAGAAAATCCTTCGCCTTTTGCGTTAGTTTTTGTTTCTCTATAAAAAATTAGAACTCTTCCATTTGGAGACCAAGATGGTGCTTCTTGATAATAATTTTCTGTCAGCAATCTTTCTCCCTTTCCATCTGTTCTCATAACTCCAATATAAAACTTTCCTTTGTGTAATTTAGTAAAGGCTATCAAATCTCCTCTAGGTGACCAAACTGGTGTTCCATAAATACCGTTTCCAAATGAAATTCTTCTAACATCACTGCCATCACTTTTCATAATATAAATTTGCTGGTATCCACTTCTATCGGAATTAAAAGCAATAAATTTTCCATTAGGTGAATAAGATGGTGAAGTGTCAATTGACGGATGATTTGTAATTTTTTCAACTAATCTATTTTCTAAATCCATCGTATATATGTCTGATTTTCCATCTTTAGCAAAACTCATTATTATTTTTTTACCATCGGGAGAAAACCTAGGTGCAAAAGTCATGCCAGGAAAGTCACCCACAACTTCTTGGGTTCCTGTCTCAATATCTAGCAAATATACTCTTGGTAAATTTTTAAAGTACGATAAATATGTAACCATTTGACTTGCAGGATTAAATCTAGGAGTTAATACAAGCTCATTTCCTAATGTAAGAAATTTATTATTCGCACCATCTTGGTCCATGATTGCCAACCTTTTTTTTCTTTGAGTTTTTGGACCCTCTTCAGCAACATAAATTATCCTTGTATCAAAATATCCTTTTTCTCCAGTCAATCTTTCATAAACTTTGTCAGATATAATATGTCCTACCCTTCTCCAGTTACTAGGTACCGTGGTGAATGCTAATGCCATCATTTCTTTAGCTGCTAAAATATCCCATAACCTGAATTCAACTCTCAATTTTTCATTAACATATGTTACCTTGCCAGTAATAAGTGCTTGAGCTTTAATTAAATTCCAATCTTCAAATCTAGGTTTTAAATTTGCAATATCTGGTGCTTGTAAAAATGCATCTTTACTTAATGGATTAAACAAACCAGAAGTTCTTAGGTTATTTTCAACTATATGTGAAATTTCAGATCCTATATTTTCTTTTTTGAGAATTTTTTCAAAACTTATTTTTGATTTATCATCAATTGATAAAGGCGATACTGCTAATGGAAGGGGGTTTAAATTTCCTCTAGTGATATCTACTTCAATTAAAGCAAAAGCCTTAATCGGGAATGTAATCATTAAAAATAAAATTAAAAAAAAATTTTTCATTTTCTTATCTTAACCTTCCAGCATCTCTCTTGCATCAAAATTTAATTGTAATTCCTTCCATCTTTCATAGCCTGAGGTTGGTACTCTTAAAGGTTGGCATAATTTTACAGCTCTTAATGCGCTTTCAGCTAATACTTTATAAAATCCTTGACCCGGTTTGTTCATTCTAGCGTGATCTAAAATTTCAGTTTTTACCACTGATCCATCTGGTTCAAGCAATAATTTAATTCTAACTAACAAATCTTCATTATATGGCAACCCAAGAGGAATACTCCAGCATCCAAAAATCTGAGCTTTCAAAGCATCTTCTTCACTTAAAGTTAACCCTGAGGTTATAATATTTTTATCTTGATTTTGAGTAATGTCGTAATTTTTTTTAATTATTTCCGCCGTATCTTCTTTTGCTTTATCAATTAGTTTTGCAATATTATCCAAATCAACAAATTCTTTTTTTTCAAACTCTGAAACTTGTTTTACCTCTTCATTTAATTTATCTGGATTTTGTTTATTTTCTTTTTTTTTCTCAATTTGTTTGACCTTTTTATCTGGCAATGGAACTGCTTCGGGAGTTTGGTTGTTAATTTTTTCTTTTTTTTCATCCAACGAAACAACAGTTTTAGTTTTTGTTTTTTTAACTTTTTTTGGAGGAGCTTGTTCTGATACTAGTTTTTTTTCTTTTTCTTTTAATTTTTTTTTCTTTTTTTTTTCAATTATTTTTTTTGCTTTAGGAGCAAATGGGATATTTGTTTTTTCTGCAATCTGAATTAATTCTACAGAAACAATCGGTGGAATATCTAAAGGTTTTTTAGTTAAAAATGGCAAACTCATAGCAGTTATAAAAATTAATCCTGTGTGCAAAACAGAAGATATAATTATACTTCTATTCATTTGGAGCTACCTTTGTTTTAATGGTTCTGATATTAATGCAACTTTAGTAAAACCAGAGCCTGATAATAAACCCATTATTTCAAGCACTCTTCCATAGTTGATAGTTTTGTCACCTCTAACATAAATTCTTGTATCTGTTCTATTTTTTGACACTGCTAAAACTTTGGTAATGATAGTGTCATACTCAACTTTTGATTCTTGAATAAAAATTTCACCTTTTGAGTTAATAGATAGAGTGAGTGGTTCCGCTTCTTCTGGAAGAGAGTCTGCAGAACTCTCTGGTAAATCAACTTGCACTCCAACAGTTAATAATGGAGCTGTAACCATAAAAATGATAAGAAGAACCAACATAACATCTACAAATGGCGTAACGTTTATCTCACTCATAGGTTCTTTTGAAGATCGATTAAATTTAAATGCCATTTAAATTATTGTTAAAAATCTTTTTGAAAAGTTTTCTAATTTTTGAGAATATTTTTGTGAGTCTGTATTAAATTTATTATAAGCAACTACAGCTGGGATTGCTGCCAACAATCCTAACGCAGTAGCAAATAATGCCTCAGCTATCCCTGGTGCTACAATTGCCAAACTTGTATTTCTTGAAATTGCAATAGATTGAAAAGAATTCATTATGCCCCAAACTGTACCAAATAAACCAATGAAAGGTGCTGTAGACCCAACTGTTGCCAAGAAAGTAAAACCTTTATCAATTTTGTTCATCTGTTTTTCAATTCCAACTTCTAAAAAAGTACTCATTCTTTCACTTAAATTGTTTTTAGATTTTTTTTTAAGTAAACTTTCCATGGCATCTTGAAAAACTACAGCCATGGGATCGTCAACTTTGGCTGGTAAACTATTATAAAATGTTTCTGCTGATTTAGAGTTCCAAAATCTTTCTTCAAACTCCTCTGATGATTTATTTATCTTTTTAAATAATCTTAGTTTTTCTATAATCACTGCCCATGAATAAATTGAGCAAATTATTAAAATGATCATTACTGATTTTACGATTATATCAGCTCTTAAAAATAAGCTCATTAAAGAAAAATCAGTATTAGCCCCTAAACCTACTGCTTGTGAGGTGATATCAGCTTCCATATTTACTCTTCACACTTAAATGTGTCATGAATTTGTCTAATATTTTAATCTATTCATCAATTTTATAAGTTTCATAATAAAAGCTTGCTATCAAAATAGCGTCAGCTTTATTCGAGTCTTTTTTTCTTGATAATTGACCAGAAAAATAGGGGAAAATCTCAATTGCCCTTGTTCTACTTGCATCTTTTTCAGAATTTATAAGATTAAAATATTTTTTCCATTTAGCAGGTCTCACAAAGTACATTGGCAATTGCATTGCAGAGCATATTCCCTTTAAAATTCCATATGATTGACCAAAGTTAAACATGCTAGTTACACCCTGGCCTGGCATGGCTGATACTTGTTCTATCACTACTTTTATATCTTTTTTATCTAATTTTTTAGTTCTCTCCAAAATTTCATTATAAATTTGAGAGCCATTAACTTGTTTTTTATTTTTTTTTCCTTCAGTCATTGTGGGCATTTCTACTACATCAATAATTTCTCCATCTTGAAAGAAACAAATTGATCCTGAAATACCTGGGTCAATTCCAATGACAAGCATTAATTATTTCCAAAGTTTGCATTAGAAAAAACATTTTGCACATCGTCATCATCTTCTAATGTTTCCAAAAATTCTATTACACTTTCTTGCTTATCTTTTTCAACATCAGCATTATTTAATGCAATCCACTCTATTTCTGTCGAAATAAAATTTGCAACAATTGTTTCTAACTTTTTCTTCACATTATAAATGTCACTTATTGGACACTGAATTTCATGAAATTCGTCATGAGAAATACATTCATCGGCCCCTGAGTCAATCGCGAGTTCAAAGATGTTTTCATCAGAAATTTCTTTTTTATCAATTTTAATAATACCTAATTGATTAAAATTATGTGAGGCAGAACCCTGAGTACCTAGACTTCCACCACTTTTTTGAAATATAGTTCTAATATTTGATGCAGTTCTATTTTTATTGTCTGTTAAAGTTTCTACAATTACCGCAATCTTATCTGGGCCAAATCCTTCATATCTAAGATTTTCGAAATTAATACCTGATGCAGCCAGGGATTTATCAATTGCTCTTTCAATATTATCTTTTGGCATATTGGCAGATCTTGCAGCTTGAATTGCAGACCTTAATCTTGGATTCATTACTGGATCTTTATCGCCAAGTTTTGCAGCTACACTTATCTCTTTGGATAATTTTGAGAAAATTTTAGATCTTTGTTTATCTGCTTTTCCTTTTGAATGCTTAATACTCGCCCACTTTGAATGACCTGACATAATTTTTTCTAAGTATTTTTTAACTGACCTCCACAAATATAGCTCTCAATGTTGTTTGCTAATCCAGTTTCTACATTACAATCAACAATTACACCACACAAAGTAGCATCACCCATAGCAGGAAAATGTTTAATTGATTTTTTTTTTAAAAATCTATTCAATGAATTTTCAGTATTCATGCCAATAACAGAATTATAATCTCCACACATTCCAGCATCTGTTTGATATGCTGTACCACCATTTAATATTCTTGCATCATTAGTTGGTATATGGGTGTGTGTTCCCACCACTAAAGAAGCTTTACCATCAAAATAATGGCCTATTGCATTCTTCTCACTGGTTATTTCACCATGGAAATCAACTACAAGAAAATCATAATCTTTTTTTA
>Ga0099797_100890_pt1 | contig 17376 bp, 14 predicted proteins | sample Uncmet_Sort48C_1_FD_89871 | JGI IMG/M metagenome (GOLD analysis project Ga0099797, IMG submission 89871) | Marine eukaryotic communities from CALCOFI LINE 67, Pacific Ocean - C012_Sort48C_1 | ecosystem: Environmental > Aquatic > Marine > Oceanic | place: Pacific Ocean: Monterey Bay | collected...
TAGTGTCTGCGTAGGGATAAGTAGTTAGCACAGGGGCTGCCGTGCCATGTGCTACCTATTTGGGTGCTTTTATTTAGGCTGAACTTATTGCATTTCTACCAGTAGCGCACACAAAGCGATTCCCCACATGTTGGCGGGCCGCCGAAGGCCGGCCCCTGCCATTTACATGCTACCGCGTCTGCTTGTGTGCTCTGGAACTCGATGCCTGCATCATTGGATCAAAATTTGCACTGGATGATTGTTGGATAGCATGGCTCCAAGCAGCCAGTGGCATCAGATTTCTGGATGGCTGGTTGGCTTGTGGGCTGGCTGATTTTCTGGGCTGGTGTGGGATACTTGGGCAGAGCCATGGCATTGCTTAAAGGATTAATTATGGAGACTTTTGGTGCAATCGTGGGGGGGCCGCATGACCTCGTCTATGTGGTCCCCCCACGATTGCACCAGTAGTCTCCAGAATCAATTCTTAAGTGTGGTTTCTCACATTTTGGCACTTGGAAGGTGTTGGTGGGGACGGAATCCTGGGTTTGAGGCCCCGGCAGTCGGGCCGGACCGGGGCGGCATGTGGCGGCCTGTGGCGGCCTGTTGCAGCCTGTGGCCGCCTGTGGCAGCTAAGGTGGCATCTTGAGTCGTGCTCCTCGTAATAATCGAATGCTATTAGAAAAGCTGGAAGCTACGGGCTGGAGGCAACTGACTGGAATGCTAGAATAATTAGGAGGACGCTGTAAGATCCGAGGTATGGAAAGAGATGATTCTCCTCACGTCTCACATGCTCGAACTTCAGAGGGCTCGGCGGGTTTTCCACATCGCGCTGAGTTGTACGGCGTTATGTTTGTGTGCTCAGGGGCCGCTGAGGTACGGCCACCGGTGTTGGCCGGTGCGCTGTTTTTTTGTATACCAATCAATATTCTTTGCAAATGAGGCTCCAACAAACAATACAAACTAGGTTTCAAACACCGCCAACCGCTGCCGAAAACAACAAACTATAACTTGCATCAATGCTTTTGCTTTCCCGTGATTGGCTTAGCCTTGCCTTCCAAGCTTCGCCAGCCTGGCACATCCAGTCTGAGCATGTCAGCGAACGCCCAGGAGATTCCGGAGAACTTCACCAGAGTCGTCCCAGATATTTGCCAGGACGGCTTACATATGCTTAAGGAAGGCCCAGACAGGTCCCACGAGATCATTGCTGTTGTCATGCAGAAGTCCAGATTTCGATCAAATGATCTCAGCCAAGTGGGCTCAACTAGGATGGTCTCAGGCAAGTAGGCTCAACGAAGCGATCTCAACCCAGTGAGCTCAGCTGGGTGATCTCAGCTCAGTGCTCTCAACCAGGAAACCTTAGCCAAGTGATCTCAACCAAGTGCTCTCGGCCAAGTGATCTCAACCACGTGGTGTCGGCCAACTGATGTCAACAGATATCTCCCAGCCAAGGATATGCATCCGTGGGCTCCCCGTTCGAACGCTAAAAACAATTGTTTGGGGTCGGTCGCTGGGGTGGTTTTTGCCAGGCAGGCATCGACTGCATCAGAGACAGCGCCTCAGAGGCTGGCAAGCCGGGTGATGTCCCAGAGCAATTTTGTGCTATCCATGCCTTCCCTACTATAACCATACATTGCCTGCCAGTTGCCAGTAGCTTGAGTACGTGCGGAAATCAGTTGTTTATATGTACGATGGTTGTATGAACATCACAAAAAGCATATCAAGGAATATCGAGCTTCATGCATGGCAATATGTCTGTTGCGATAGTCAGTGTTTAGAATTACTCAATTCCCACTAGCCAATACTTAATAGTCAATACACTCCACAACCAATATGAATTACTAATCATCTGCAATATTGCGCCCAATCTTGAATAATGCATGTTCTGAGTAATATACGACACTCACTAGCCAATAATCAATAAACTCAACAATCAAGGATATCACTAACCAACCACCGATCATCATATCAGCACTGGTATATGATCAAGATAATCAATAACCAGTATACAATCACCAATGCTTGAGCAACAATCCATGGCATTATGTTCTCGATATGGTGGCCGTCCAAGAAGCGCACAAATCTGTCAGCACCCTGAGTTCTTCGGAGTTTCGCACATATAAAACACGATCAAAGTGTACTAGTTTCATTGTATATTTTATGAGTGTTTGGTTTTTGTATTGCTACGATATTACTTCCAGCAGGCGGTTCTTGTATTTTTTGTGCATGGACCAGTGGGCCCAAAGGACCGGCCCCCTTCGGCCCCAACATATGCAATACCTATTAAATGGGGCATATATAAAACAGATTTCATAGATTGATAGATGTATGATATACATGCTTATGTATATATATATATATTTATATTATATATATAATATCATATACGTGTGAGGTATCTATGTGTCACGGTCGAAGAGACTTCACAAGGCATTGAAACATGAAGCAGGAAATGTGATATAGATTTGCAGGGTTTTGCGCTGTGTGCTGCAGTTGCCTGAGGCAGATTGTCACTCCTCTTCTTAGCGGCATGGAGGCCGAGCGCTGCATGGGCAAGCGATGCCGTGGGAGTTTTATTGTAAGTGCTTCGCGCAGTCCGCCGGACCGGTATAATTGGAGCAATTTTGTGTAAAAATGTGTGTGTGTGTGTGTGTTTGCATTTTTTTGTGTACCCTTGGGGTCGTTTGCGGTCGTTTGCAGTTCCAGGGAGCACGCTGGGGGCACTGTGGGCTCATTTTTTGTGTCTGTCAAAAACATGTTGGGCCACCAGAGGTACCCCAAGAGGCGCCACCCCTAAAATCCCTTCACTTTTTAAGACCATTTTTTGTTTGGTTGATTTTGTTTAACAATTTTTTAGGACAAGTTTTAAGACATTTTTTGTTTGGTTTGACCACTTTTTAAGACATTTTTTTGTTTGGTTGAGTTTGTAACATCGTTTTCGGAGGAGCTCCGGGGGTCAATTGTCATAGATTTCGACGATATGTTGACACAAGTTTTTGCATTATTCTTTATACTTTTCCGCACCTTCAGTTGCAGGTATTTGCTGCAACGTTCCCATGCAATACAGTAACTTCCCAATAATAAGGACACCGCTTGTCTGGACAACCCCCATGGTGTCCTTAGCATTTTCAAGTGATTCTGAGGTCAAAAAACTGGTGTCAAAGACGGGTCTCAGCGGTAATCAACCCCTTGTGTCCTTATTTGGGTGACCTTAAGTCAAGGAAGACACTATAGCTAGATTTTCGAAGGTCCAAGGGCATCGGTACTAACACATTTTTGGCTTGTTTTTTGATATAATTTCAAGTTTCGTTTTTCACAAGGTGTTCATACATTTGTGGTGCTATTTGGGGTTCCATTTGGCATCATTTTTCAGAAAAATGCGTTTCTGAAATGGCTTTGAAAAAAGTACCTCCCAACATGAAAAATGGCGAACTATCGACGACTATTGACGATTCTGGTAACTCCCAGAGAGACCGCCTCGCGTGCGCACTTCTCAAACAAGAAACAACACATTGTTGCTAGAAATCCATCATGTTCCAGAAAATTGTGTTCGATTTGGGTTTCATCGCAAAAATCAGAAAACTTGTTTGAAAACATTGCTGGTGATCTGACACACCCTGGGCAAAGGCCCGGTGAATTTCGGCCATTCATATGTACATATATATATACATATGTATATATATATATATATATATATATATATATATATATATATATATATATATATATCACGGCCTTCTTCTTATGTTGGCCTTTCCCCGCATGCCATTTTGGTCGCACAAGGTCTCGCATAACTTTCAAAAATCCTGAGCACCAACACGCAGAAGGTCGAGCAGCACACAAGTGAAACACAAGGTAAGCACAAGGTCCGCATTCAGACAAAATGAGAGCTTGCTCGCTGCGCATAGAATGCAGGCACGGCTCCAAATTATGTTCCCAAACTGAGTGCATGCCCGCCATATCCCCAAATTAAATGAAAGGCCATGGCCCTTGGGGGCGCAGTATCTTGCGAGTTGCTTGCAGCAACTTTGAAGTAGCACAAATGCATTCTATGCAGTATCTGCGATTTATCACATGTGTTTGCTCGGCAGTCACACCTTCAAAAGCTATGCAGCCACGCGGGGGCATGCGATGAAGTCAACAGCATCGAAACTTTTCGCTTCTCACGAGAAGTCCTGCAGTAGCAAATAGTAGACCTTACACCATACACAGGACTAAGAAGAAACACGGTAGCTCCTTGGCGCCCCCTCGGCCGGGACATTCGTCGCCCCATCTTTATGATATTGGACGGCTGCTGCATTTCCCTAGGTCAATCTGGAAACGAATGGGATTTTTCATATGGTTTGTTGTTGCTTTGTGTTGTTTGATCGTATTGGTGTATACAGTTTGAATCGGAATGTATGGGTTTCGTAGTACAATTTTGGTAGTGTTTCGTAGAATTCAGGTGCCCTTCTTTTGGGTGCGCACTCCGGGGGTTCAAACTCCTGAACACGCATCGCAAAAAAGTAAAATTAATCATTGGCATGGGGGACCCTCCGGGAGAGCTAAGGCACTGACGAGATTTAATGCTTTTCGATAACGGCCGGTTTGCAGTTTTCAGGGATTCGTTCACATATTGCATGGTTCAATAAAGGTGCACATGTATTGGCTCATTGAAGGTGCACATGTATTGGCGCAATGTGCCAGGATTAATGGTTAAGGCTTTTGTTGTTGGTTGTGTGTTGTTTGTTGTTTGTTGTTTGTTGCTTGTTGTTCGTTGATTCTTATTGTGTTTTCGTGCACGAGTCAGAGAGACAAGTGAAAAGCAACTTCGGTGTTTGTTTGTTTGTTTGTTTGTTTGTGGGTGTAATTGTTTGTGCAGAAATAATATTCCAACAACATCTTGGGGACATCATCGGGGATATGGGTAAAAGTAGTTGAAGCAAACTATAAGGCATTAACGAGGAAGGATAGAAACAGCAAATTGGTCTTTTGTTTGTGTGTTGTTTGTTTGTTTGTTTGTTTGTTTGTTTGTTTGTTTGTTTGTTTGTTTGTTTGTTTGTTTGTTTCTTTGTTTGCTCGTTTGTTTGTTTGTTCGTTCGTTCGTTTGTTTGTTTGTTTGTTTGTTTGTTTGTTTGTTTGTTTGTTTGTTTGTTTGTTTGTTTGTTTGTTTGTTTGTTTGTTTGTTTGTTTGTGTGTGTGTGTGTGTGTGTTTGTTTGTTCGTGTGTTTGTTTGTTTGTGTGTGTGTGTGTGTTTGTTTCGATGTTTCAATTTTGTTGGACATATTCGGAGATTGCCATTGAAGGTGCACATGTATTGGCTCAATGCGCAAGTGATTTGCGCCGGAGTACCGCCGCTCAATACATTAAAATTAGGGACGGTACCACAATACCATATATTAAAGGGGGCCACTATCGTGATTTTTTCATTGTGTTGGACAGTATAGAACACACATACATACATAGGGAAGCAAAAGTAGATGTTTGGGTGACCTACACACATGTGACGTTGACATGCGGAGGGCCTACGCAATCGGGGTTCTGAATACTATAGAAGACATATTGAAGGTGCACATGTATTGGCTCAATGTGCAAGGATTACGGGTCAAGGCTTTTGTTGTTTGTCGTTTGTTGTTTGTTGCTTAATGTGTGTTGACAATCACAACTTTTTGAGTTTTAAGGTTCATTGGGCTCTTTTGGCCTGTCTTCGGTGGTCTTTGGGGACCCTTGGGTTGCCTTGGGTGCGTTTGGACGGCCATTGAGTCTCCATTTGTCACTGCTGGGGCTCCATTGGGGCGCCTCTGGGTCGTTATTGGGCTCCATTTGTTGCCTTTGGGGTTCCATTGGGACGCCTTTGGGCGTCATTGGGGCTCACTTTGAGATCACTTTGCGATCAGTTTGGGCTCATTTTTTCGTTTTTTGTCAGTGTTAGGACTTTTGTATTTGTTTGTGTTTTTTTGTTAAGAACAACGCACCATGAAGCGTCCCAATTGTGAGTTGGACCTAATATTTGTAGGTCCAAATGGAGGGCTCTAACAAAAACACATTTTTCCCCAAAACGCAACATCGCTTTTGTATGTATTTTTGCGAGTCTAAAGTTGTTTTTTGTAGTTTTTGCGATTTTGTTGAAAGAAACAACGCGCCATGAAGCGCCCCAATTGTGAGTTGGACCCAATATTTGTAGGTCCAAATGGACGATTCTAAAAAACACATTTCCCCCCAAAACGCGACATCGGTTTCGTATGCATTTTTGCGGGTCTACAGCCACTTCCCAAATATTCGTTTACCAGATTTTTGTCACGAAACCTCAATGTTTACGATACCAAACGCTTCCAACAAAATCAATCTTAAAATAGAAGAATCATGCCCCGAGCTTCTGTAGTCCCTTAAATTAATTCAATTGAGAAACAAGTACTAAAACTCCTCGCAGTCACGCCAGCTCGTGCCGAAGGCACGGTGGCGGATATGCAGAGAGAGATGAAGCTAGTATGGACACTCACATGCAATAGTTATGACATCTATATCAATCATATGTTTCTTATATGCATATGTATACATGTCGTATGTGTTTCTTCTGTGATCCTCGAAATTGGTGCATCTTGCATGGGACACTCGTCGCGGCATCTTTGTACTTGCAGCTCCTCCCGCCACACTCTCCTTATTTCGCTCGCCACTCTTCTTTTCTCACTTGTGCTCTTCCTATATCCGTTTTCGCCCGCCTCTGTGATTCTGGGCCGCCCTTGCCCCCCTTGTCAATCTTCTCTCATGCGGAAGCCCTGGTCGCTCGCCGCGATAATGCTGTAAGTTTAGATGCGTTGAGCAAGGACTGGCTAAGATTTCAACATTGATGTTCCAGGGCCTTGTCCTCAAACAAACCAAAACAATACATCGATTAACAAAATGCAAAACATGCACAATTGGTTGTCATGTGCAACCAATATGACATGGAACATTGCGACATACCAGACCTCTGTGTTCAGCATATTTTGCATTTCTTCGCATGTTTGCCGCATGACTCAATTCTTGCAAGAATCCGTTTTACGTGTTAGCACACTTGTCCACATCTTAGTTGGATCCGAGTCCTCTCCCGGGCTTGAGCCGGTTATCAAGGTCAGGAGGGTGTGTCCTAATTCCATCTCGGTTACGATTTCTTCCAAAACCAATCTCTGTCTTTAAGAGTTCGTGTGGTCAATAGTTGATTTTCACGATCCTTTGCACCTGGTCGAGCCTTGCGGCGCACCGTAACTTTTGCATGCAGGCTCGGGGCTTGGCGACAACCATGCGAAACGAGGTTACCCCAGACCCGGAGAGTCCTTCCCAGAGAGCTCCCCAGAGCCTGAGACAGCTCCCCAGAGCCCCGAAAGAGCTCCTGGAGAGGGTTTTGGGGGGCGAGCCCCCGAGAGAGCTCCCCACAGCCCGAGAGATCCCTTGGCAATTTCAATGTTTGTTTTGGATCACGGGCTGGGGTCATCTAATGCCATCAACTTTAGAGTTAGTTGTCAGTGTTGCGCAACTCCTTGCTCCTCGAATAAGGTGCGGCATTGAGGTATGAGTGATCACACGATTCCATTCAAAAACATAGATTGATATATCACACATGCGCTAATACACTTTCAATGACGCATCCGGATCAAGCAATCCAATTGTCATGTATCGCATTTCGTTGTAATATTTGGGGCTCTACATTATATACTTTCATGTGTAGTATTTACTGTTTTTTCTGGGTCAGTGTCTCAGCAAAATATTAATGGGGTTCAGTTAGCTGTGGAGTAATCAAGATGCGTGACCCTCAATAAAATCTACGATTTCCGGGGAAACCACAGGCATTACAATATCTTCCAAGAGCATCCAATATTTGCCAAGAGCATCAAGAATCCTGTGAGTAGTTCTAAGCAATGTGCATTTTCACCCTTCCCAGACCAGTCATAATTGTATTTGCATGTGTGGGAGCCCCATAACGTTCTCGCATGTGTGAATTCATAAGCAGTCTTTGTCCCTTGCCCCTTCCCTGCAGTCTTCGCTGGACCCTGTAATGCCGAACTGCACCCAGCCTTAATAGAATTCAGAATTAGCTTTATGCCCTGCTTGTGCGAATGTAGCGCTTTGTCAGTCTACTGCGATAGCGACATGGGGTGCCTACCCCTCACTGACGTTGCGAACAGTGTAATAACAAATAACAAAATAACAAATCCTGTGAGTAGATCGAAGGAACTTCAATAAGCTCACTGATGTTCAAATCAATCAAGTAATATCAACAGGAATCCAATTATATCCAACACAAGTACCATAATTGCAAAGAGAATCTTAGAGTATGCAGATACATCAAAGATTTCGTTAGCATCCAAAGAAACCGACAACGCTCAGATAATGAAGATTACTTTAATAGGGTCCTATCACTTTTCTACAATTTTCTACAAGTGCCATTCGTGTGTAACACCGAGTTGGCAAACTTAATTCTTCTGCATGGTTTTTCGTTTTCTGTCAATCTGTCTTTTTTTTGGTATATTTGTAATTGTTTGTTTGTTTTTGTTCGTGTTGTGTGTGTGTGTGTGTGTGTGTGTGTGTGTGTGTGTGTGTGTGTGTTGCCTTGGCCCCGGAACCCACTGCATACACTTGATTATTTGCCAACTATGCAACCCTGGTCCAAGACAAGCCACCAACAAGCCAGCTAGCTAGCCAAACAACCAGGCAGGTACGACCCGCCAATCATCCGACCCTTAAGCTTGGAATGCAATGCCTTTGTGTGGGATTGCAACTGAAGACATCCAAATCAAGCTCGACATGACGATTGACATGAACATTGACATACCATTCTCAATGACATTTCCATGATATTTGTACGGTTAGATTCGAATTTCTGTGCTTTTGATATTTACCGTGGTTTCGCCATGCTGCAATTCCTTACACTAGTCATACACATGTTCGCGGCAAGTTACATTAAAAGGCTCATCCATTTGTTAATTGAAGTCAAAGATGCAGTTGTCATTCCACTATTCTTTGCCATGCTGTCTCGTGTAACCTTTCACCCCCTCCTATGCCAACCCGACGAAGTAAGCCCTACCTGCCATACCCAAAGGCAACCTAATCTCATGTTGGGTTTGATTTCTGGTTGAATAGGATGTCGATGCCAGTATACAGCATGCTACCGAATGGATTACTTAATGTAATGGAATAAGTCATTTTGTTGCACTTGCTGTATTAACTTGACCAATGCCAAATTCATACTTCCAAAAAAAACAATTTCTCGGACATTTAGTGTTTCACTACAGCTAGCCTGCGACCCACGGCCTTACAAATCAATGAAATTATTTCCTTGTGAGGGCGTTGGGCCGCAGGGGGTGAGCCTCATTGCATCCCATGACCCATGGCCACCATGACCCTCAGAACACACCCAAAAATGGTGCGCCTCTGCCATTCTCAAAGGAGGAGCGGCGCCTGGCATGCTGAGTTTGTAGAGCCGGTGGTGCTGAAAGGGGCAGTATTGATGCATCCATAGACAAGGTGGAGATAAAGTGCCGATATGCAAACATAACGGTATAAATTAAGCAACACTTTGGTGTTCTGAGGCTTCACTATTGGTTCGATGAAGAAAACGGTTTTGCCACGAAACAGTTCCAGACAAATGATCTCGGGATGATATTCAGTGTACCCGGCTCCGAATGGCGTTGCGCGTCTTTTTCGTTTCGACGGGAATTCCGGGTTGGCGAAGATTTGGTGACTGTGCGAATCTACTGGTTTTTATTAATCCAAAACGAGTTATCCCAGGACAGGTTTGGACGATGGACAACTTCTCAGAGCAATAGTTGATACTAAAAGTGGTTTCTAATGTCTTCCCATGTCAAAACCGGTACCAAACCAAATGCCGGATTTAATTAGCATTTATTTTAATATAGTAATAAGATTTCTATATATTTCCTTGCAAGGTGTTGCAAGGCAGTTAATGGGGTTTAATATTAATTAGTGGGGTTTAATTACAATGGGGATTAAACCCCATTTAGATTAAACCCCATTAATGGAGAATATAGAAGGAATATGAGAAGGAATATGGCCGAAGGCCGCGCCCCCTTGTTCTGTCTATTTCATTAGAATAGATTCCTTCTCATATTCATTATATATTCTCCATTAACGGGGTTTAATCTAAATGGGGTTTAATCCCCATTGTAATTAAACTCGATTAGTATTAAACCCCATTAACTACCTTCCAAATATGTAAACATATAGCTATGTGTATGGCTATGTGTGTGTCAGTTTCTGTTTGTTGATTTGTTCGGTCCCCAGACCCCGGCATCCCCATGGCCGCAGTTTCATCGAGTTTGCCGCAGTAGGTGCGCAACACTTTGAATATGAAGACCTTTGTGGCCGTGGAGTTCTTAGTTTTATAACCTTCTAGATTGTTTGGGATTGTATCAGGTTGGTGTACCAAATTTCGTGAGTGCCTTATTCAACAGATTTTGAATTAATTGGGCCTCCAAGGCCAAACAAGGACAATCCAACACCATGACCACAGATTCCAATGCAATGGACAGAACAGGGGGTCCGCGGCCTTCGGCCGCGGCCCCCCTGTGGTGTCAATAATATTGGATTCTATGGTCATGGTGTTGGATTGTCTTTGTTTGGCCTTGGATGCCCAATTAATTCAAAATCTGTTAAATAAGCCACTCACGAAATTTGGTAGGTTGGTGTAGCGAAAACATGAAAGGGCAGTGAATGATATGTGTATATATATTATAAGATATAGTCAACACGGCGGTCGCAATAATGCAGCGCACTGTTAACATTGCGCATTATTTGCATAAGACGTCGGCGATTTTGCATATCATGTTCATTTTACTTTATAGGGTTTGGGTTGGTAGCGTTCAAGTTTTGTCCTTGTAGTATGGCTTGCACATTAGCTGGGTTGCTATTGTTCCGGTTGTGCAATTTCTGTTCATGCATGTACACATCAGCGACATGCCACCATATTCTTGCTATAGGTATCTCTCCCTCTCTCTACCTAGGTATATAATATCATCTTTTGTTGTTATGTATATCTTGGCAGTTGCAACACATTTGTTCACTTTTCAGTAGTCATCTGTTTTCCGCTCTCGATGCATGTCTGTTTATCAGCCGATGATCGACGAATTCGATCATACACCCTACACTTCTTGCGCTCATTACTTGGATGTGTGTTGCAATTTATTGTTTTCTGTTGCTTAGGCATGTGGTAGGCTTATTTCGAAGTTCATGGTTACGCTCGGATCATGTTCATTGTTCGCTTCAACTTTCACTTTCGAATGTGTCTCATTCAACATGTCTGTGTTTTCTCGAACGATCCTAGAAGCAAGCGGCCGCTTGCTTCCTATAGGTTGAGCGGCTTGACGAAGGAAACACAAGTATACAACCAAGTAGCCTCAGGCTAGTGTGGGCCACACTCTGATCATATGGTCATATCGCGCAGCACACACCCAGTAATATCGAGCATGCTTTCATTTTGTTTTTGGGACGGGGTGCCCCAAAATCGATTTTTGTGTGATCTGGGACCATATCGGAGTTCCGGACGCATGGCTAGCACGAAATAACACGGCATCTCAAGACGATACACTGGGATCGGTCCCGGGGTCTAAAACCCAGGACGTTGAGAGCACAGGCAATGCAAGTACACGTCAGGCCCGGGAATCCAGGGAGCCCACCAGCCCCAATGGGGTCTCTAGCAATCTCCAAATAGAGACTGACCGAGGGATGTCAGAGCCACACAAGGTGTTGTGCTACACTCACGTATTCGATGCGCAGTGTGCAACAACCATTATCCACAACTCCGAATTCACTAACCAACATCCACCATCGGTATCCCCCCCCAATATCCAACAATATATATATATATATATATATATATATATATATACGTACAGTACATATATATATATATATATGTGTATGGCATATGTCATACATGTATATGCCCTAGCCACCTGCCGAACCCCATTATTGAGTATCCAATCTGCTGAGAACATGTGCCACCAATATGCAACACATATGCAACATATGCACACATGATTTCTTTGTGCATTGACAGATTTTTGGCACAAGTTCCTTGGGGTTTGCCCAAGCGTTTCATCTGCATATGGTTTTTCATATTCTCGCATATGGGCTGGCATCTGTTGATACGATTGGAGGGCCACTTAAACATGCGCCATGGACATCCCACCTGTTTTCTAATGAATTTATTCCGTGAACTTCGAGCAGGGACCTTGAGTTGCATACCTTTACATTGACATACTATGTACATAATGTAGACAGGAAAAGAATAAAACGTTGACATCATATTAACATACTACGAGCATGAATCTACGCACAATGCCTATATGCATATACATATATATATATATATATTGATCACATAGAAGTGGAGCGCTCATCACATGCCTTGCCCCCCCCCCCCCCCTATTAAGTTGTGCATGTCTAATGCTCAGTAATCAATCTTCAATCCTACATTATCAATCTTATATATTCCATAATGTCAATAACCACCAACCTATATGCGAGAGTCCATACTCAATGATCAATACTCAATACTCAAGAATGTATAAGCGAGTTTGCCTGCCTATGCATTTTTGATCATTGATTATTGAATGTTTCTTATATCGATTCCCTTAATGTCGTCTTGGCTTTAAGGTTCATCAGAGGACACAGGGGGTATGGTTTAGGGTTTATTCAAGTCGGCCTGGCCATGAGCTTCAGCGGAGGACACAGTGCAGCTATGTCATGTCGTGAGCGGGGCGATGGGAGCAGTGCATGAGTGCGCCTGTGCCTCCAAGCTGCCTGCACGCGCGCAAGGCTTGTTGTGATGCCGGACCTACGAAAAAAGGTTTTCCGATGGTTTGTATTTGCTGGGTTTGCCATTCGGATTTTGGTTCATTTTAAGTATTATGGGTTGCATGTATATATAGATATTTGATCTGATTCGTAGGCTTCATGGTATAATTTATGTTTTATTTACATACATCTGGTGCCCTCCTTTGGGGCGGCTCCGGCGGTGCAACAATCTGGAAAATAAGAAAAATACAAACAGCCCACTTGTGTGAGGGGGACCATTCTGGGAGAGCTCAGGGTGCCGACAGGGTTTCGTGCTTTTTGAAATGTTGAGAAGTTCAAGTCATCAAAGGCCTGAGGAACATCAGCTAACTAGCATCTTCTGGAATTTCCGACCAATATAACATTGTGATGCAAAAACGACACACATGTTTTAAAACACATGGCACACCTTCACATCAGGTTTCTGCACAGGTAGTCTATATGAGTTGTGTACTTCTCTATCAGTGGGCTCTAGCAAAAGGCATACACAGGAAATGTTGTTCGAACGATTGACAAAATGCCCGCCCCATTAGTTTTGACTTTTCAAAGATTGTGACATGGCAAATTCAGGCAGCTTAGTTATTGTACCCCGGGAGTTTTACTCTCTCTATTTCTCTCTCTCTCTCTCTCTCTCTCTCTTTCTCTCTCTCTCTCTCTCCCTCTCTATATCTTTTTCTATATATATATACATATATATATATGTGAGCATCGACACTTATACATATTACATGTATTGTTTGAGGTCGGAGTGGTGGCCTTGCAATTGCATACATGGCTCTTAATCCAGAACTTGCTCAGAACGGTTTCAAGCGTTGATTGGACCAAACTAAGCTGAGTTGTGTTTCCACTGTTTACCAGTTAAATTACACTTTGATCCAATATTTTTAGAGTTCTGCATTTCGCACAGCACATGGACACCCACAAGGACAGACAAGATTGCCGACAGATTACCAATGTATAGAACACAAATACAACAACACAGCAAATGCAACACAAACACAAAGCAACCACAACAAACACATCCTAGTCTGCCGGGCCAGTATGGGGCAATGGTGACCGCACTGGAGGCGTGCTGAGGCGAGTTGGTGCATTGGTGCAGAGTTTGAGCCTCTGGTGCCCGTGCATACACTGGAGCCCGCCTTTCCTATCTTCAGTTTTTTGTGGTCTTGTGGCTTCTTTCTTTGCTGGCGGCATTGTGGAGGCGTCTCTCTCGCACCTCCTTGCAAACCTTTGGAGGTAAGTGAGGGTTGCGTTGCTCCTTTAGGTGGAGTGTCTCGTAAGCCTGGCTAGTAGGGGAGGAAACATACCCACAGCACAGGTGCACTCAATGCAGTCCGAGTTTGCGACTGAGTCGCGCCCTTTTTCATATGCATCGCTTGCCTTCGGTTTCTTCACATCATTCAAGCCGGAGGCTCTCCAGGGGGACACCCGTTCTGTAGGACGCCTGGCAGAGACTCCTCTACAGTGCACGATTTTTGGGGTCTTCATGTGAATTGTGGAGAGTCTACAGAGTTGTCAATGTGCACAACAGCTCTTCATTCTCAGGCCACCCAGTCCCCCGATCCAAGGGTGCAGACCCTCACACCCAGCGCGCCTCATGATTGCTGCAATCTGCAAAAGACAGCAAATCATATTAATACTTTATTTTACTCGGCCAGAGTAGACTCAGCTATTCTATACTATGCCCTATACTATATTGTATTATACCACACTATACCAGACTATAGTATACTGCACTAAACAGTGCAGAATAGTGCAGTGGAGTATATAAGTACAATGTCGTCTGCTGCAGGAATAGATATGTTGGTCAAGCATAAGCTGTACACCCACTCCGCCAACTAAGAAACGGTGCCACTCCCAACAACACTGCAGTTTCTTATAATAAATGAGCAAGAGCTTCTCGACCATGTAAATGCCATCACAATGCATGGATGTCCGAGGAGTGCCTCTTATTTTCTGGCCGCAATATGGCAATTGCGAAAGGCCGCACAATGAATACATTTGCAGAATACTTGTATATATGATGCCTCTGACCTCCCATTAGCGCAATTTCTGAATATTTGGGTCTCCGGGATAACATATCCTCTCTCCGAGGTCAGCAAGTTCTTAGTCAAAAGATTGGGTACGTGATTAGTATAAGCATGGTTTTTGGCAACCTGCCCGCATGTATTGCACGGCAGGCTGCTCTGCCGCCACGCGCTCCCTGATGAACAGCTCCATCAGGCTCATATCCGCATTCTGCCATGAGTGCTTTCGAGTTGCGCTGGAGTAGGGGTAAAATACCACCCCATTCAATATTGTTCAGTCACACGTCCAATGAAATCCGGAAATACTTGCATGACTGACCAGGTCTTTATTGCTGCGGGTCCCTTCAACATTGGGAGCGCAAACCATGAAATCGAAGTTATGGCCCGGGGAATCATGCGCGACTACTTCTTATTTTCAACCCTGAGGGGTACACACCTACAAGCACCCTTTGCAAATTGACATAATTTCTGAATAATATTCAATGGCTTTGTAAAAGTCATAGGGGGAATGGAAACAATAGCGCCAATCATGAAGCATGTAGAAACACATGAACACTATGTGAAGGTTGATCGAACATCGATCGCCAACCATGTTTCAGTGGTTGGTTAGCATATTCAACGAGCTATTTCATTATTCAACATGTGTCCATTTTAATTCCTTGTCGCCATTCCAGGCCATGTGTGCATAAATTGCATACATGCCTCATGTTTGCGCCTAAAGTTCCTAAACGTTGTCAAGGCACTCCCAGGTATTGTCTTGTTCGATCATCTAGGTTTGACAACCATCCGTCAGATGTTAAACGTTCGATCTACACATGTTCAGCTTTCTAAAAGCTTGCTCGCAGCATTGTGTCCGATCATTCATTTTTGTTGAGTTTTATGTAGAGTTTTATGTAGAGTTTATTCATTATGTTTGAGCTTGCACTTCGTACGTTTTTCTTTAGGTGCATGAGGCGTTGGCCTTCGATTTGTTCACCGCTTCCGGTCTGTTCAAAGTATATTAAAAAACACGTTAAACTATAGTTGCACATCATTTCCGGTCTAAGCATTTGTGATATAAACTCAGTTGCGGTCAAACTTTGTATAAATATATTATATATGCGTATGTGTTGAACATGTCTGTGAAACTTTGTAAAAGCCAACACTCAATACCGATCGTGTGGGCACTACATGTGCCGGTGGTGCTTTGTGGTCTCAAGTACACTATCAGTATTGCTTGACCACGGGCCTGTTCAGGCACATGCCCTCATCAAAATAGATGTCTTTGCTTTTGTATTTTGGCCTGCGTGCTTGTGTGTTTCAGTGTATGTTGGTTTTTGTGTGTGTGTATGCGTGCGAGTGCAGCAGTGAGGTGAATTTGCACAGGTATGTGGGTGCACTTGCTTGACGATTTCCTTTGTATGGAGCGGGGCCATAACATGGAACCTTCGAAAACAATATGATACGTGTTTGATAGGACGTCATAAATATCTACTTGAAACTTAGCGCAGTCTGGGTGGGGGCAGTGCAACCGGGAAGCCGTTGCAGTTCGTGTCCTACTTGCATGCGCGGGGTTGGATATAGACTCAAAACGGCTGAACAACCATTGTGGTAATTTTCTCCCTTTCCTTTTGCAGCGTGACCCGTTCCTTTATCACTTTTGGGAAATCATGTGTTCATCTTTGGGCCCAAGTGAGACGCAAGTGATGCCATGTGAGACCAGTTGAGATCAAGCGAGATCCCTCCTCGCCCAACTTCCTTTTATCCAGCTTTAGTTGGCCTTATGGTTTTACAGCTCTTGTTCATATTTCAACAAGATGTGTTTCAGTTGTTTGAGAATGCTTGTACATCTATCGCTCAAAGCATGCTTCTGCATTTGCTTGCTGGTTGGGTTGTGTAATGCTGCGCTCGTTTGCCCGTGCTTTTGCTTGTGTGTTCAACTGGGTGAGTGCATGCCCTTGTTTTTGGTCTTTCTCCGGGGGCTCTTGTGTGCTTGGTTGGTTGGTGAGACTCTATCACTTCGGTGCATCAGCGGGACGCCTGGACATCTTGCAGAGTAGGCCCCTTCTTGGCTACATCAATGCATACGGTTGACGGTATAAATTAAGCAACACTTTGGTGTTCTGAGGCTTCACTATTGGTTCGATGAAGAAAACGGTTTTGCCACTAAACAGGTCCAGAAAAATGATCTCGGGCTGATATTTGGTGTACCCCGCTCCGAATGGCGTTGCGTGTCTTTTTCGTTTCGACGGGAATTCCGGGTTGGCGAAGATTTGGTGACTGTGCGAGTCTGCTGTTTTTTGTTGATCCAAAACGAGTTCTCCCAGGACAAGTTTGGACGACGGACAACTTCTCAGAGCAATAATTGATACTAAGAGTGGTTTGTGATGTATTTCCATGTCAAAACCGGTACGAAACCAAGTGCCGGATTCACTTGACATTGATACCAAGATTTGTATAAAGTTTCTATATATTTTCTGGCAGGGTGTTGCTTAATTTATACCGTCAACAGTATGTTGCAATTTTCTTTCCATGCAAAGGTGGCCGAGAACAAATATATGACGATCGCCAGCTCAGGAATACA
>Ga0099797_100891_pt1 | contig 17376 bp, 12 predicted proteins | sample Uncmet_Sort48C_1_FD_89871 | JGI IMG/M metagenome (GOLD analysis project Ga0099797, IMG submission 89871) | Marine eukaryotic communities from CALCOFI LINE 67, Pacific Ocean - C012_Sort48C_1 | ecosystem: Environmental > Aquatic > Marine > Oceanic | place: Pacific Ocean: Monterey Bay | collected...
TGAATTCCCAATGAACCCATAAATTCCAATGAATTCCAATTGATGGGGACTTAGAACCCATGAATTCCAATGAATTCCCAATAAGGTGAAACCTGGGGACTTGGAAACCTGGGAACTTAGGATCCACGTTTTGTTGATTGCATCCACGGTTCGGTAGCTGTTCCCATACCAGGTGCCAAATTTCGGGCAAGCCTGTATATGCTCCTGGATATCTTGACATTATAAGATGCTGCTTGACTTGTGTCGATCGTCTTGTTTGTTCTTGGCTTCCCCTTGCACACATTTGATTTGCGCAGAAGTCCCATATCCTTATTACGCATCGTGTAATTGAACGCAATTAATGTCTTTTTGAAATGGAAAAGTAGCACAGTGAGACGAATGAGCGCAATGTTTAGAACTAATGGACGGGACACCCCCATGCCTGGGAAGCCTACTGGAAAGGTTGCAGCAAATAAAATAATTCGTTTACTGAACTAGAGTATGGTGTCACTTATGACATGAAATTATGAGATAGGATACGACACTGAACTTGATAGTAGAGAATAGCAGACTCATCACCGGATCAAACAGGGTGTCGGTGTAAGTACATGTATTTACAACCTCACCTCAACCCCTTCTCGAATACTTCTTCGAGATACGCGTTTACATTTGGCAAATATTTTGTGACTAGTGTGACAATTGTAGGACGGAGTCTCTACACTCGCACATGCTGCATCTGAGTCCGGTGGCACTCGTACTCCAAAGTGTAAGCCTTCAACCCTGTGCGCAAGATTGCTTTGCGTCGTCGAAAATAACGACCCCACCATTGGATCAATACCTCCCCATATTAAGCTCAAACCCTGGATTTGTAACCCCCCTTCCTGGATTCATAAACCCCGCAAACCCCTTGGAGCAGGGGGCTTTGCTAATCCAGAAGGGAGGGTTATTAATCCAGTGGGGTTACTGTTGTTTAGCGAGCCCTGAGGTGATGTAACTATGGCTACAGCCGCCGCAGGGGTCAATAAGTTAAAACAAACACAGAGGAAAAAGGCCAGCGTCACCCCAACTAGGAGTTATTGTTTAAGTTTCGCTTGGGAGCCTTGGCTTGAGAACTTCGACTGAGGAACTTCGGCTTAGGAACTTGAGCTTGGGAACTTCAGCTCGGGATCTTCCGATTGGGATGTTTCGCTTGGGACCCTTTCGCTTGGGATCCTGTCGGTTGGGATCGTTCGCTTGGGATCTTTCGCTTGGGAACTTTAACTTAGGAACTGTGGCCTGGCAACTTTGGCTTGGGAACTTTAGCTTGGGAACTGTAGTTTAGGAGCTTTGGCTTGGGATGTTTTGCTTGGGAACTTCGGCTTTGGACCTTCAGCTTAGGAACTTTAGCTTGGGAACTTCAGCTTGGACACGTCGGTTTAGCAACTTGGGCTTGGGAATTTGGGCTTGGGAACTTTAGCTTGGGAATTCTGGTTCGGAACCTTTACCTTAGGACATTTAGCCTGGACAAACATAGCTTGGGAACTTTAGCTTGAAAACTTTGGTTCAGAAGCTGTGGCTTGCAACTTTTAGCTTGGGGACTTTAACTTTGAAACTTTAGATTGAAAACTTTGCGGTGGGTTTTTTCGCTCGGGAGTTTTCGCTTGGGATCCTTGCACTTGAATTTTTCGCATGGGAGCTTACGTGTGGATCTTTCGATTGTGGAACTTGAGCTTGGGAGGCTGAGGGAACCTCCACAATGGAGCCGGGGGAACCTGGGTGGCCGAGTTAATTTGGCACGTCTTTGAGACATTGAGTAAGAACCCTTTTAGGTAAACATAGTTAGGGAACAATGCACTCCTTCAATAAACCCGAGATTAGCTAAGCTTGACGTCGGTTTTAAGAGCATTCTCCGAATGGGAAATTTACAGAAGCTAAGGTTGCCCACTAACTTGATGCTTCATTTTGAAATACATGGCAGAAACACAAGGCTCTGAAATACCAAAGCAAATCACTGAATAGACTGCCGACGGTAATCGAATTGATTGAATGTGTCGCGATATTGACTATGGTTCCTGCCAATGCGAGGAACAAAATACCAATCAGGTAAAGTCCTAATTTAGTTGAAGATCATTGACTTAAATTTCATAGAATATCGTAGATCGTGTCCAAAATATACAAGTAATACGACTGTACAAATACTATATTATGTGATACTCTGCGACGATAGGATATACATATAGCATTTGGCAATAATCGTTTCGGGAGTGTATTCCACCGAGTGCGCTCTATTGATAGCCCACCAATGACAAGATGTTGTAAGGTTTTGCCTGAATACATACATTAAGTCAGAGATGCATTGTTTTGAAAAATGAAAAACAAATGTGCACTTTCATTGCCACCAAAAACTTCTCACATTAGCTGACCTCCTTAAAAACATGGTCTCTGTTGCTCAAACTTTCGGAACATAGGGCAGACACGACAAACACCAAACTCAACACTTCAGTTCGATGTGCTGTACATGTATCTGTGATGCACTGTGTGTGAAATCATATTGCATATGGCATATGCTATGAATCATACAAATGTGTATTTATATGCTGCTAATGCATATTGAATGACCATATTGTAGTTTATACCTTGCATATGAATGCTACGTATACGCTTGTGACCTATTCATCATACATTTAAATGTACGTATTGTATACACACATAAAACTCCACTTACTCACATATCAATTTATATACATGTCTTGTACGTGTGATATTGAGCAGACCACGGATACATACTTGTAACATTCCTTTAGCTGGAAGGTGGATTTGTTCAGGCTTCATCTTCAGCGTTTACGGTATGCGATTATGATTTTGTGTCTGCGCTTATTCTCGAGTCTAGGTGTGGAGAGCTCATATGGACCAATTTTTCGTGTGCAACGACACTATTTTTCTTCCACTATTCGTTATAGTCCTGGACTGCGGCTCGACAATTGTGTACAGTAGTTTCCGTTTCGGATCTGGACGCAATGTGGTCCACATAGATTGTGGCAGTCATTAAATTGTGAAAACTTGTGTTATACATACGAGTGTTTGAATAGAAAAACACACATGCTTTTATGTACACCAATGGGTATGTAATGTCGTGTAATATAACATGATAAGATACAGTACAATATGATCTAATATCTGTTTGGGGCGGGTGCACGGGAGGGAACCGGTGGGAAGGGACCGCTGGAATGTCAAGGAGGCTGATGCTATACCGACATGCTATACCTGATGATTACTTTGCGATGCGATATCTTGTACACGGCCATGTCGAACATGCGCCACCTGAGGGCTATATTAGCGCCGAATCCTGTGCATCGGATTTACATACTTGACGGTTATGATTGGTATTAATAAGCAATTTGTTTCTGCTTGCCTCTATTTCAAGTGTGTGGAAATGATAAACCGACAGTGTACATTACGTTGTGCTATCACATCACATTACATGTTACACCTAATATGTGGTGTATTACAGAAGTGGTGTACACCTAGATATTGAGTAGTCTTATTGTATATACACATATGTCACTAAACAATAAGTGCTCGATACTTTACCATGCAATTTATTAATTATTTGGGGGTGTGGCTTAGCGTGTGGATTCCCTTCGCCAATTTAACGCCAAGCCAAGTGACAAAGCAATAACCGACATTGCACCGGTTTGCAAAATCTGTGGGCAGGTACCTATCGCATGCAAACTGGATACATGAGCAAGTGCGGGACATAAGTGGCGGGGTGCTGGGGCGGGGAGCTACCTAATACTACCATGTGGATAAAGTTCCTTCCGACAAGCAAGGAGACCCATGCAATCATTAAGCGAGATCCGATTCTCAAAGTTGACACTCGTTAGCTTCGAAGGGAGGTACGAACAAAATATGTCGTGTGTAATCGTGTTTCCAGAACATGGCGGATTTCACTGAATGGTATTTTGTAATGTGCATCTCGCAAGATCTCACCGCTGTATATATTGTATATACTTTTCTTTCCCACCGATGACCAGCTACTGCCCTCTCAACGAAATGTGTACGATTAAATGACTTGAAAGTGAATTGAAATATCTGCATGCCAGGCCCGATTGTCAGGGGCGGCTGGGTACCTGCATATGGAGGCCTCCACTCCATATCTCCCCCCATCTCCCAATAACCGTCCAGTAGCAGAAAGATATATGCTAGCCCAACATATACCACCATGTGCCCTACAATTGAGAGCAAATATGACCATTGGTCCATTGTGCAATAATATTCGGTGGGCCCAACCAGTCATGTGGAAGTAAACCAAAAGAGGAGGGATGCTCAAGGGCTCGCTTTGAGAATGATTTTAAAAGCCTGGCAGTACCATGGGGGTCGCAATGCCAATGCTGCCTGAGAAACGTAAACGGTTAACAGTGCGGCAGCCATCCGTATCACATCAGACGTGGATCAACCCCAAACCATGAGGTCTCTGCTTCTGCAGAAATCGCCAATAACTGGAGCAGCAAACACAATGACCCAAATCGTCATCCTCCCAGCCACAGCCCAAAACACAAGGACAATGTTTCAAAGTATGTTTCATGTTTGCATAACCCACCCAGCCATTTCACTACGAACAAGAATAAACCGCCGAAACACGAGATGGGCGAAGCTCGCTAATAATTTGAAGACCCTGCATCATCTGCGCTTCTAAATGACCCGGTAAATTGAGAAGCGTCATTGATACGACAGGGTTCTGGACACCAAGTAAACACAGCGTGCCGATGAACCTTGAAGTTTTGCGAACAACGACATTGGGAGAACCTGGAACCCATCTCGAAATCCATATTTGTTTTTATAAAATGGGGGGTCAAGGGTCTAATATCCAAAACACTGTATAGCAAAACCACCACACAATGGATGAGTGCTTTAACCACTGCTACACATCAAAAACCTTGGGGTGCTCATGTTATTGAAGTGGTAGGCCCAAAATACATCATACAATGCATAACATGCAAACACAGAACATGAGACCTTAAATGTAAGTCATCCTAGAAAAAATGATGTCTGGTATGAGTTTGTCCCGAGGCTCTCCTTCCAAGGGTTGGAATCATGTGTTTGTCCCGAGGCTCAACTTCCATGAGTTTGTCCCGAGGCTCTCCTTCCGTGGGTGTTACTTCAGGGCCATTACGAATGTGGTCAAGGTGATGGGAAAGTGTTGACTTGCTAAGCCTGATCATATGTGCTTGTATGGGAGCCTAAACTGAAAACAATTGTGATATGTTCAACCAATTCGAATGACTTTTTAAGCAGCTTTGAACCTATGTGCACATGATTTGAGCAACTTCATATGTAAATAAGTCACAATTGTGCGAATGTGAGTGAGTGAAAATGGCACTCACCTATGCAACCTGTTAGACGTATGAATAAGGATGCCCATGAAAATCAATGTCCAGGGAAGCTGTAGGTTCGACTGCACCGGCAACAGGAAGAAGCATCGAAGAAATACAGGACAATGCTATAGGAACACTCTGTTTTTTTTGTGTCTGACACTACAGCTGAACTCGCTTCAATATCCATGGTCCTCTTGCAAATGTCATACAAAGAGGGGAGGTCATCTGTGACCTTTTCAGCTGTCTTCCGTATCCGGCCAGGGTGTCCGTCCAAAGTCTGGTGCAATGGGTGCTGAAGGAAGGCGTGGACATGCGACTGCCAATCCTCAGAGGTGGCGCTGCCCAAGGCGCAGATAGTATCGCCACTGGACTCAAACATCTCGAAGTCAGCTCTTCTCAATGGCCGACGCACGCGCCGCAAAAAGAGCTTCGCCGCACTCAAGCCATCAAGCTTTTCAAGGTGCAGATTTAGCACCTTGAAACCATGGATGTCTTTGCGCCAAGGACTTCTGGCAGTTATGATAATACAAAGACTCGTACTCCCAAGCAATTCTCCAAGCGCCGCATCAAGAATACTTTCATCCTTTCGGTCAGCATCGTCAACAATGAGCAAACGCCTTTGTGATTGATCGCTTTGAAGGTCAGCGCAAAGGCCCTGCAGCAAGTCTCGGACAGGAGAGTTGGGTTGCAACCCTGCTGCTTCTCGTTCCCAAGCATCTTGCCCCATCATACGCCAAGCAGCTTCGAGCCATAGCCACAGCATAGATTCACTACGCGAGCTCCAAGAGGGATCGTAAAGCACTCCATGGCTAAACAAGCGGCCACGTGCATGAACAAAACGCGCAAGAAAGCTTACAAATGAAGTTTTGCCAATCCCGGGTGCCCCATGGACGCAAACAACACGCCTGGGTTTTCTGCCATCGACAAAACAATTCAGCAAATTGCATAAAAGAAACTCTCGACCAAGGAAGTCCTCCATGGAAGTGGAGAGGTGAGGAAGTTCTAGCATTTGAAGGATTGAGTCGCCTCTACTGATTTTCTTGGAGCTTCGTCCCTTCAATACACTTGGCGCCGAGTGAGCCGATTCCAGCGAACTGGGCGGTATCAATACCAGTAGACCTGCTTCGTGGGCCGCGCCAGAGTCGTGCGCCCGAAGCAAGACAATGGCACGATCAAAAGCCTCTTCAACAGAAGTCTCTGCATTGGCCATCCCACTCCAAAAGGCTTGTGAAAACTCGCGGGCCACGCGATCGGCAAGCTTCCCTCGAGTACACACAACATGCTGCACCCCTGCCTCCAAGAGAACACGACCAAAATTTTCAGATGAGCAGCACAGCAGCACGACAACTTCAGGGGCTATGCAGATTGGCGTCTTACACAGCCACTGACGGGCGAGTGCAACGGGCAAGGGCGCCATGCAGCCTATTTGGTTCTCAAGATAAAGGCAGTCCTCACTGCCATGGCAAGACACATGCAGGCAAAGTCCAGGCGAGTTGGACAGCACCAACTCTACCAGCCTTTGCGGGGTGGCCAGGTCCACCTTGAGATCTGGCGGGCCACCACTTGCGAGAGCACCCCGTAGCAGCTCGTACTCATCATCAATACGCAGAGCTTCAACCAGGACTGGCACACCTGCCTTGGACAAGATCATCAGAGGTGAAGCGTACAAGAAAGAAACCTGCCGGCTGCTGCTAGGTTTTTCCTGCTCACCCATGGGATCCACCAACGCCCTCAGCATCGATTCCCGGTCCTGCAATTCTGCCTCCGCACTCCGCTGCTCCTTCTCTGCCCGGCGCCGCTCGTCTGAGAGGCGGGCAAGTTCACGGTGTGCACGAAGCAGTCTGTCCCGCGTCTGCTCAATCTCGCGCTGCGCTTCGTTGGCCTTCCGCTCGTAGCCTTGTCGGCGCCGAGCATCCCGTGCGAGGCTCCAACTCAAGAGTCGGCGAAGCTGAACCTCGTTATATAGCCACCTGATGCATAGGGCGCCCAGGAGAATCGCAAGTGCTATGAAGAGCATCTGTACGAGCTTCAAGTACCACGTGATTCTGATCAAGCGTTGCATGTGGTCGACTAAATGAGTTGGCATGAACGGTTTGGGCATCTGCTGGAACATGTCCAAAAGCTCCTCCCGGTCAACACCATCCTGCTCGTGATCCACCTCCTCCACCCACTTGCTCACATGCTCGTGTGAGATGCAGATGCTATGCCCATTCATACAATGAGCCTCATGGTGGTAGCTCCAGTTGAAGATGCCCTTCAGCTCAGATACGCTGTAACGGGAATTGCTGTCTAAGTCATATGATTCGGCCAGCTCCTGCCACAAGGTCTCATTCGCTCTCAAGACGTAGTCAAGACTTCTGTATGAGATCACAAATGGCAGCGGCAAAGCTAAGGCGAGGATCAAGCGGAACTTTGCTGAGTCGGGGACCCACGGTCGGATTAGCTTTTTCAAAGAATATGTGACCTCTTGCATGATGCCATAGCAGATGTCTGGGGAAAGGCAGAAGAGCTGCCAAGTTCGGTCCACATTCAATTCCTCCAGTAATTCTTCGAGTAGTGTTCTACTGCGTGCATATAAGGGCAGCACAGTTCGTGGCCCAAAGCAGTTTATCTTCCGGAGGAATGCTGACACCCCCGAGAGAGCATTTGAAGCTATCTTAATGCCATGTACTGCCGCATCACTCCCGTGTCCAGAGCTGGTTGCCCTGTTGCCAGTTGCGGTGCAGGAAGCCTGTTGTTTCTTGGAGGCACCAGCAGACCTGAGTACCAGGTTCGGCGACCTAGACATGGTGCACTCCACAAGGTATGCCAACACTATAGCACGAATTCCTTTTGAGCCACGCTCGACATGAGCTTGAGCCAAAATGGAGACGGCATCAAATAGGAACACAAATGTACATCACTAATTCAGCGCAAAATTAATGATGTAACTGTGATTTGTGGACTACAAGAACAAATTTGGTGGGCAATAAAATGCTGTTACTGTGATATGTGGATTTCGGTGTGTTAGAGCTTCAGAACTGGTTTGCCACAAAAACACGTTGCTGGCACAAAACAGGTCCAGAAAAACTATCTCGGGCTGATATTTGGTGTACCCGGCTCCAACTGGTGTTGTGCATCTGTTTGGTTTCGACTGCAAATCTTGTTGTTGGAAAAGCGGGTCCCGATTAATTGCATTATTATTTGGTCCCGCAATTAATGCTGTAACAGTGCCTGCCTGAAATTGAAGTAAATGATTGTTCAAATAATAACTGCTGTACTGCAATATTATGTTTTGTTAGTACTCACAGGTGGTACATGAATTCAAAGAAACATGCAACAACCATGCTCTCGGGATTCTTGGGCCCAACCTTGGGGCTCCAATGGCAAAAGACATCACTTTCTGAGTGATCCAGGTCAGTCTCAACGGTCCCGAGAACGCCCCTCAAATCAAGTAAGTAAAATGTGGTTACCAGGAGCCGCTGCACAAGACTGGGGAAGAAACAAGGGAATCTAGAAAACTGCACTCCCGTCGGGCCGTCCCGGCACAACTCACTTTTCTGACTCAGAGAGTCCCCAAGGACACTGAAAATATAACTGCGGGCACGTGTTTGCAGCCAATTCGAGAGAGCAAGGCTTTCGAGAAGAAGCAAGAACACTGCGTGCACATCTGATTACGCAATTGTGTTAGGAGTCTCGCCATGTCTTTGTGGGGCCTGGGAGGCCAACATATTTTAGGGACAGCTGAATGTTCAACCATACAAAAACCAAATGAGACCTCAGAATGTAGGAACAGAAAGCGCTTGAAATATAGAATATGTATATGAGCTGTTCATGCGGGTTCCATAGTATGCGGCAAGTAGTCGCTGCTCATATATTCCATATTTGCATGGCTTGTCCATATGAATTCCATATGTTTGATGAATGTTTCATTAATATATTGAAAGGGTACCTCGCAATACCCCATGTTTTATAGCCTTTGCTGATGTCAAGAGCAGCTGACCCAAGGAGGGTCGCATGAAAACTAGAACTCTCTGAACGGGTGGATCTTACAAGTAGTCCTCATGGAAGCGCTGGCAGCCCCGGGGAGCTGGCGCTCCAAAGGGTTTGTCCAACAAGTGACTGGGGCTTTGCAATCTTGTATGTTTGTAACTCTGTGAGTATATGATCCAGGGTTCAGGATCAGCGGCCTCCCGTCCCCCGGCAAGGTATGGTCCAACAGCCTTCCTGAGTTTTGAATAGCTCGCGGGTGTCCTTGCATTTACCTTGGGATTGCCTGGGACCACAGCTCTTTGGAATTTGCTTAGGATTGGATTTTATACCCCAACTTTTATTGTCAAGAATAAAAAAGTAAATTTGATGCCATGAAGGTCTTTACAACTTTTATTTTCGCGGCGAAAAAAGTTGGGGGTCCAACTTTTATTTGCCCCATGAAAAAATAAGTTGGGGTTTCGCCCCAACTTTTTCATGGGGAAATAAAAGTTGAGCACCCAACTTTTTCGCCGCGAAAATAACAGTTGTAAAGACCTTCATGGCATCAAATTTACTTTTTATTCTTGAAAATAAAAGTTGGGGGGTACAAAATCCAATTCCAAAGAAATACCCATTCGCTGTGGTCCCGGCAATCCCAACATTTACCCGTTCCTGTACTATGTGAATTATAAGTGCGGATGAAAATAGAGAGCAAACTCTCCGATCAACTGCAATTGTGAAGTGCATACCAAAAGTGTGCTAGATATATGCCAGATATTCAAAATATCTCTTTAATGCATGCAAGTGACATTGGAGATTCAAAATGCATGCGAAACATCAGCGAAGCCAATGCGAAATCTTCCGGCCAGAAAACCTCAGCACACAAAACAGAGAGAGAGAGAAAGACATATAAACCAAGGACCAAATATCACGGATCACGGTTTGATGCCATGCTTTTCACCTGTAGGTGTAGGGATCCTCCCACATCCCTCATCTAACATATGGGCCACTTAGCGCTATACAAAGTAGAGGGCCTTCCAATGTCGTGCAGAAACACGAGTGCAATGCCAGGGAGGCTATCACAAGCTACCCTCCCGAAAGGCGACATGTTGTCTGGGAGGTGATCATGGAAACGAACATTATGTAATATTTTCTGTCCAGCGAGGAACCTTACTTGGCTGGAGTGCTGACTTAGCCAGATGATCGCTCCACAGAACCGATGCCCACCTTGATAACCACCAACGACATGCGAAGCTGCTACCGAATCGTTGGCCTTCAAATGTTGCCCCAGTGCATGCCTCAACCGCGAAGCAGAATCCGCTAGGGATGATCCTCGGACCTCTCGGAATTTACATGAAGCCATCCGACCCCTTGCAAAAGGACTCTTCTCACACAACCGCTATTCTTGGAAGAAGCTGACACACAATTCGCCTTTGCAAGTTCTGTCCACATCTGCGACGGGCCCTCCTCCCATACATCATTGCTAATAAAATCGATACAAAGATAATGAAATGGGACTATGCATATACATATATATATATATATACACATATACACAAAGCACAAAGTGCATACAACAACTCTACAAGCTTGTATATGGAGTATGTAGAACATGTATCCCGAAATATCGATGTATGAATCCATATTGTTGCGTCTTATATATAAATGAAGCAATAATGTTATGAGAACGTGTATATACATTATATATATACATATGTATCATTATACATATGTGTTGTGTTTGAATGTTGTTTGCGATGTTGAGCGGCTGGGTTACATGTAATCGATGTCACTCCTGAACCCGGCGCGATGGAGCTGATCTATCAGCATCTGCCTCGTGTACCTGCAAGGCATCAGGGCATACAGGTGGCAACAGGGATACATCATGAATCAATAGCCGCCAGATGCATGTGTTTAACTTGTGTCTGAATTTCAATGCATGTGTACTTGATTGGGATGTTCTGTGCATTTCAGTACATGTGAACTTTCTTTTCATCTGGCGTTCACTCGTCACAAATTATACAATTCGGGAAGCTAAATGGCAAATCAGCTTCCAACTAATTTCCAATTCTAACCATTCTTTGGAAAATATCATTAGATCTAGTATCTTGGGTTCTAACATTTTTTGACAAATGGATCAGTGGTAGGCTCCACATGTCGCTACCCCATCGCAGCAGTAAATCTATCAGTCACTACCGACGCACGAGCAACAAATTCCGTGAATTCTCAAGGCGCCAAAGTGCACATTGCTCCAATCACACTAGGGAGCTCACAAGTGAGCTTCATTAGGGCGCCAGACACGAATATCAGACTTTATGGCAGTTCGCAACATGCATTTTCATCAATCTAGTATATTATACGTGTTTCATGACAAGCGGCACCAGGGATGCGGCAAATGTGAGCTGAATATTATGAGTGGGTTGCTTTGGCTTGGAGGTCACCAACTTGTTGATTTGCACCGGTGAAGATTGTCCGAAGCTCTGAGTGGCTGTAAACAGGGAATTCTACGATCAACGAGGATCTACTACCTTGCATACTTCGCATTATGGACTAAATTTTTCGCCTAGAAGAAACTGATGGCTTGCAAAATGCTACTCAGTCCTGTACACATGCGATCACACCGACAACCATGGCTGCCAAAAAACTGATAAAAGCGGTGCGGCACACCGCATAGTGAGATTCCCAGCCATGGGCTGCGAAGCAGTACTACCTTGCAAAACTATCTGGTATCCTCTGCTAAAACTCCTCAATTGCCACATGCACATTTCTAAACTATGCCGCTGCCGCACCATATGCAGACTTACGGGGCAGTACTTCCTCATGTCATCACCAAAACTGCGAATCTGTAACAACACTGGGAGCCCCAATATTGTCCACAAGAAGCTATGGATGTTCTTACATAATGTGTGTTCTCAATCGTTCCCAAAGGTGTAAGCATGTGCTAATCCGCGCTTCATCTGATTTGTATTGACACCTATTTCCACAGCAGGTTTGTACTGTGCGTTCCGACTTCCTGAAATCCAAAAAAACATAAATCGATGGCCGCAAATCTAAAACACACGTTGCACAAACATAGCCAACAATTGGCAGTTGGACCAATACGTTCGGAAGGAATTCGAGTTTCCTTGTCATAACCAGTCGCAATGGAAACAACTGGCTGCAAACATGTGAACAATTCGGACACATGCATTATGATGAAGTCTGCTACCTATGACAGTAGTTGAAACATCAAGGTGGTACAGAAGTATCAACAGATGCATGTTTGAGCATAGGACATGGATATGGCGAATGCCTTATAGATGTCGTTTGATGACACGCCAAATTGGTGAAGCAAATATGAAATGGCTATGAGGCTTGCTCATGCATTGGTCATATTATTTGCATCAGTCATATGTTCATATTATGAATAAGATGGTCTGGAATGCACATGGAATGTCATTTTGATGTGTTTGGTAATAGTGTGTGTTTTAACAAAAAAAAACTTCCATACAATAGCACTTGCAACTTATGATGAGGTCTGATTACTATGACAACAATGAGCAAGGCACTTGTTCGGGATGTTTCGCAGCATGACCTTCGCCAGGTCCAGACAAGCTCGCCAAGCATAGTGGAGTATGGGTATGCAACAGGGGAGCGCCGGGGGGGTCCCCAAAAAACAAAACCTTGCAATAAACAACAAAAAATATATCTATAATTATATTGCACATATTCTGCAAAAGAGCACAGGAAAGAGCTCGCATCAAATGCATAATTCTGCTCCAAAGCTGCCAATGTCCAAACTCTGATGGCACATTATACTGGTATTCAACGAACTCACGAAACAATGTTTACACTGTCAGGGTTTTAGCGGATTCACTTATGACCATGTGAAGTGTATACGAGGTTTGCCGGAGGTCGAAACAGGTGTTGATGTGTAATTGAGACCGTGCAGGCGGCACAAGTGTTTTTCGAATTTCGGAAATCAAAAAAAGGATTAGATAAACTTCATCTCGAAGATGCCCATGAGCCTGGCACTCATTGCCTCACCCACATCCCGAATGCCTGTTACATGCCTGCCAAATGTATGCTTCCTAAATGCCTCCCAATTGCTTCCAAGATGCATCCCAGATGCCCTCCAAAATGCAGAGTTCCAAATCAGTGCCAAGTTTCCGCGCCGCAAGGTCGATTCCAAAAACAAAGATTCCAAAGCCAAGTTCTCCCAACCAGGATTCCACGATCAGGATATCTGAATTATGACTCCACCACCAGGATCCCAAAGCCAAGACTCCAAAGCGAAGCTTCCACAACCATGATCCCAAAGCTATGATTCCCCAACTAGGATTACAAAGCCAAGATTCCATGACAAGGCATCGAATGCGAATGGTCATGATATGTAAGCCTGCCGAGACCTGCAATCAATTCTTCATGACCTTGTCTGCAGGCCGGCTTGATTGCACAAGGCCAATTGGTGACCGATAAACTCCAAGAATACTTGATGTAGCGAACATCGTGATGCTGCCGGGCCAGATGATGTATCAAAAGCGCCTGAAGTAGTGTCAGGCTGTGTCAGCAATGGGTGGGCCATGCAAGACTGTCTCGCGGCTGCACTGTTGCTGTGACTTCTGTAGTCTCTAGAAAGTCGCTTGCACATATGTGCCTTCCAGCATGTCTGTCACAATCACACTACCCACAATTAATAGCGTCACCTAGACGTGGCCATGGATCTTCATGAATGTTGCACGTGTTCCTGAACTCGTCCCCACCACTCCACAACCATCACTATCCATTTTAAACTATTATAGTGCTATACATTGCTGAATCAGAGCACCACTGAAATTATATCAAAGAAAAATGAAGGGAAACTCCAAAATACTGAAATCTCCTGATGAAGGACCTCAGCTTTCCCAATGTTTTCCAACTCTACCCGAAATCATTCAACAATCCGACGACAGCGGTGTGCTCCGGAATGAATGTGGCAGCTTGATATTGGAAACAGACAAATGACACAAAATAGACCAAGCCCATAAAGTGAAAACAACCGCCGCCAACATCTAACATCTACTAGATTATGCCTTTTAGAAATATACCGACAAAGCCGACTAAAGTTGGATAGGAGGATTGGGGGGCAGGGAGGGGGATCTCGCTTGGTCTCACTTTGTTGCGCTCGGTTTCACTTGGTCTCACTTGGCGTCACCTGCACTCTTTTAGTCTCACTTGCTTTCACTTGTTTTCACTCGGTTTCACTTAGTCTCATTTGGTTTCACTTGGTTTCACTTGGTCTCATGTGACTCACTTGGTCTCACTTGGCTTCACGCGGTTCCACTTGGATTCGCTTGGTCCACTTGGTCTCTCTTGGTTTCATTTGGTTTCACTTGGCTTCACTTGGTCCCACTTTGTCCTATTTGGTTCCACTTGGTCTCACTTGGTCTCACTCGGTCTCAGTCGGTTTCACTCGGTTTCGCTTGGTCTCACTTGGTTTCATTTGGTCTCACTTGGACTCACTTGGACACTCTTGGTCTGACAAGAGACAAGGGAAAACCAGCCGAGCAGAAAGGGAAAAGGGAAAGGCGCGAACTCAGAATTTCATCCGATTTCCACCTTTCAAACAGACCGTGCGCCCGCATGCACGAACGAACGGAACGAAACGAAACGATTTCCCGGTTGGACTCCCCCCCCCCCCCCCCCCCCGTGAAGGGCTTGACCCGGCATAATATTCCATGTGGTACACAGAAATGGGGGCTCGAGGGGTGAGGGGGTCTGGTTGGCTTGGTTTGGATGGTTTTCTTTGAAAAGTTAAGGATTGTAGAAGAAACGATGATTCAAGGAGGTGCAGGAGCTAGTTAGCTTGGCTTGGCTAGCTGGTTCGAATGGTTTTCCTTCTAAAACTAAAAGGTTTAACGGAAATTGGGGTTCAAGGGAGCTGGTTAGTTTGGCTTGGTTGGCTTGGCTGCTTGGTTTGGATGGTTTCCTTCAAAAATGAAGGATTTTAGAAGCAACGAGGGTTCAAGGAAGTGCAGGAGTTGATTAGCTTGGTTTGGCTGGCTGCTTTGAATGGTTATGCCTGTAGAACTCAAGGATTTTAAAGGAAATGGAGGTTCAAGGGACCTGGTTGGCTTGACTTGGCTGGCTTGGCTGCTTGGTTTGGATGGTCTTCCTTCAGAACTGAAAGATTTTAAAGGAAATGCAGGTTCCAGGAAGTGCAGGAGCTGCTTAGCTGGGTTTGGCTGGCTGGTTTGAATGGCTTCCTTTTAAATCTGAATGACTGTAAAAGAAAATGAGAGATCAAGGTAGCTGGTTGGCTTGGTTTGGTTGGCTTGGCTGCGCGGTTTGGATAGTCTTCCTTACAGATAAAGGATATTAAAGGAAATGAGGGTTCGAGAAGGTGCAGGAGCTGGTTAACTGGGCTTGGCTGGCGGTTTTGAATGGTTTTTCGTTTAAAACCGAAGGATTTTAAAGGAATGGGAGTTCAAGGTAGCTGATCAGCTTGGCTTGGCTGGCCTTGGCTGCTTGGTTTGGGTGGTTTTCTTTAAAAAAAACTAACATTTCAAAAGAAATGAGGGTTCAAGGAGGTGCAGGAGCTGGGTAGCTTGGCTTGGCTGGCTGGTTTGGATGATTTTCCTTTCAAAACTGAAAGATTTTAAATAAAATTGGGGTTCAAGGTTGGCTTGGCTGCTTGGTTTGGATGGTTTCTTCAAAAATGAAGGATCTCAAAAGCAACCAGGGTTCAAGGAAGTGCAGGAGTTGGATAGCTTGTTTTGGCTGGCTGGCTGCTTGGGATAGTCATGCTTGTAAAACTGAAGGATTTTGAATGGGATGGATGTTCAACGGACCTGGTTAGATTGGCTTGACTGGCTTGGCTGCTTGGTTTGGATGGTCTTCCTTGTGAGATGAGAGATTTTGAAGGGAATGCAGGTTCCAGGAAGTGCAGCAGCTGCTTAGCTGGACTTGGCTGGCTGGTTTGAATGGTTTCCATTTAAAACTGAAATTTTTTTAAAGAAATGAGAGATCAAGGTAGCTGGTTGGCTTGGTTTGGTTGGCTTGGCTGCTTGGGTTGGATGGTTCTCCTTGAAAAATAAAGGATTTTAAAGGAAATGAGGATTCAAGAAGTTGCAGGAGCTGGTTAACTGGGCTTGGCTGGCATAGGCCAGGGCCCCAGTGACGCACACATACTGGACAAAAACAGGTGGAGAACAGTTGCGTGAGAAGGTGTCTCTTTGATTACTGAAAGCTTGTGAAGTCCTTGGTGTTGAAGGGAAGACCTCCATCGAGTCCGTTCCCATATATCCAGACAGCCAGACAGTCAACCGGCCACTCTCCATTTACAGTTTCAGAGAGTTTGACCCAGAATAAAAAAAAAAAGAATATCAATGGTTTTGGCAAAAGTGGTGGTTTCGTCTAGCTAAAACCTTGTTTTTGAATAAAAAATCAATGAAAAACCATTGAAAACCAATGCCAAATCATACTTTTTGATGTAAATCGTTGGTTTTTCATTGGTTTTCTTTATATTTTCATTGATGCAGGGAGGACCTCCATTGAGTCCGTCCCCATACAGACAGCCAGCCAGCCAGGCAGACAGTCAACCGGTCAGTCTCCATTTACAGATTCAGAGAGTTTGGCCCAGAATAAAAAAAAAAATATCAATGGTTTTTGCAAAAGTGGTGGTTTCGTCTAGCTAAAACCTTGTTTTTCAATGAAAAATCAATGAAAAACAATTGAAAACCAATGTAAAACCAACAATTTACATCAAAAAGTATGATTTGGCATTGGTTTTCAATAGTTTTTCATTGATTTTTCATTAAAAAACAAGGTTTTAGCTAGACGAAACCACCACTTTTGCAAAAAACATTGATATTTTTTTTTTATTCTGGGCCAAACTCTCTGAATCTGTAAATGGAAACTGACCGGGTGACTGTCTGCCTGGCTGGCTGTCTGTATGGGGACGGACTCAATGGAGGTCCTCCCTGCATCAATGAAAATATAAAGAAAACCAATGTAAAACCAACAATTTACATCAAAAAGTATGATTTGGCATTGGTTTTCAATGGTTTTTCATTGATTTTTCCTTAAAAAACAAGGTTTTAGCTAAACGAAACCACCACTTTTGCCAAAACCA
>Ga0099797_100892_pt1 | contig 17362 bp, 18 predicted proteins | sample Uncmet_Sort48C_1_FD_89871 | JGI IMG/M metagenome (GOLD analysis project Ga0099797, IMG submission 89871) | Marine eukaryotic communities from CALCOFI LINE 67, Pacific Ocean - C012_Sort48C_1 | ecosystem: Environmental > Aquatic > Marine > Oceanic | place: Pacific Ocean: Monterey Bay | collected...
CGGTCCGCATCGCAGTTTTCTTAGCCAGATATTGACTCACAGATGACTCTTTTGGGCTTTCCGCCAACAACGAACGGCTTGCCTTTCTTTTCTATATGTATCGTGGCGACTTGGACTCCGCAAAAACACACTCTGCGGGGAAAACTTACCCCAGTGCCGGTCCGCATCGCAGTTTTCTTAGCCAGATATTGACTCACAGTTGACTCTTTTGGGCTTTCCGCCAACAACGAACGGCTTGCCTTTCTTTTCTATATGTACCGTGGATCGAAGAGAAATTGAATAGAGAAACACCGAAGAAAAATCAGTAGAGGAATATCGTGTGGAGGAATATCTAAGAGAAACTCAACAGAGAAATTTGGCACGTTCGAATCTTATACTTCGTATAAGAGAAATTTTCAATAAAGCAGAAAGGGACTCCCTTTAAGGGAATCTGGTAGATACTTTTTTTTTTCCAATTTCACAAATTATTTCCTTCGTCGTTGGCATTCGGTAGATTCCTCTCCTGGGATTGTGTCTACGACCAGGTATACTACACAAAAAATGCATCGCGTCCACTAGACGAATGCGCAACAACATCTTTTTTTTTTTTTGGACTTCAGATCTCCACCTCCCTTTTCTGGCTCAGATTTCCGCCTCCCTTTTCTGGCTCAGATTTCCATTTCCATTTTCTGGCTCAGATTTCCATTTCCCTTTTCTGGCTCCGATTTCCATTTCCATTTTCTGGCTCAGATCTCCACCTCCCTTTTCTGGCTCAGATTTCCGCCTCCCTTTTCTGGCTCAGATTTCCATTTCCATTTTCTGGCTCAGATTTCCATTTCCCTTTTCTGGCTCCGATTTCCATTTCCATTTTCTGGCTCAGATTTCCACCTCCCTTTTCTGGCTCAGATTTCCGCCTCCCTTTTCTGGCTCAGATTTCCGCCTCCCTTTTCTGGCTCAGATTTCCATTTCCATTTTCTGATTACATTTCCCCTCTCTTCAGCACGTTGCGTAGACTCTATTGCCCTCTCTTCAGAACGTTGCGTAGACTGATAGCTATCCTATTTTCCGCAACGTCGGCCTTACCTAATTCACTGACAAGTTCTGACACAACAGCTCCACAGACACTCCCAACCTTCTTCAGAGTATTTTCGTCCAAAACAGTCGTAGATTGAGCTGCTGACAACACTAGGTTTGGTTTTGGAGAGTGACAAGCTTGCAGCGCTTCGTTAACTGCACCTTTGTCATCCGAGTCGAGCTTTGACCAGGTGACAGGAGGTTTGTGCTTTCCAATGATTTTCCCAGCCGCCACAACTACATCTTGGAACTTCTTAGATATCAGCGCTCCTTTATCCGACAAGAAGTCTTCGCCAAATTGTGTTTTGAGCGCATTGGCGAACGACGGCAATTGGCTGAATTTCTCAAGAAACGCTTTGAGCCCGTCACTTTCCTCCTTGGTGTAGTAACTCTCTGTCGCGCTTTCGTCCTTTTGTGTGCTCTTGAGTGAACTGTCTCTGATCTGATCTGCAAGTTGGTTCATGAGCCAATTATTACGCGACGCAAGGGTCATCGCCTGCAGTTGCTTTTCTGCATTGGAAATCTTTTTTTTCTGTGCCTCCGAGTCTTTAACCCTTTCCAAATTGAAATTGTCATACTTCTTGACTAGATCCCTCGTGAATTGCTGGTGCTCCTCCATCAATTTATCGTGAGAAACTGCTGCAGCTTGCGACTCCGACCCCCCTTTCCTCAATCCGAGCATCATGAGGAGACCAAACACCCCGATTACCACCGCCACAATGATCACACTAATACAACAACATCCGCATGATTTCTTCTTTTCCGAGCTTGGTGCACCAGGCAACATAATCATTTGATTTGGAACAACAACACCAGCATAAGGATTCTGATTCGGAACTGGTTGCATCGGAGCAGTAGCACCAGCATAAGGATTCTGACTTGGAACTGGTTGCATCGGAGCGTAGCCTGCCGTATTTGCACCTTGGAAATTTGGCGCATACGAAGTAGCTTGCATATTGTAAGTGGCTTGCATTTTTTCAGGTTTGTGTTTAAACTGTGTTTTGAAATTGTTGTTTTCAAATTTGAGTTGTATACGAATACGATCACACGAATCGGAATTGAATGACAAGAATTGAATAGAAATGAATTGAGAAGAAATAAACGATCAAGATTCAGTTTTCAAGCTGCTGGGTGTTTGGAAAATGGTGAATAATGGAGATTCTGAGTTTTTGAATCGTCTGAACAGTACTGGTCTTGAAGGTCAATTGATTAGGCTTGCAAATTTTGTTCTTGGGATTGACTTCATGACTCTTGAGAATGATATCTTGAGAGGATAATATACCTGACTCGGAGGTTCTTGCCAGGCTGTTTCTTTGGATTTTCAATTTCTTGAGGACAACAATCAATCATGATCCAACAATAATACAGAGTCAGAATCTAAAAAAAATCTTGCAACTGTCCCTGGATACAAAAGAAAAACTCTGCAAATTGCAAAGAAATAAACGAAATACGAACCATGCAATTTCTTGGAAAAAAGTCCGAGAATAAAAAATCACTTCCATACTAGAACCGGCACACCTCTACAATATGATCTAGATTCGTAAGAAAAAACCCAGCAAATGAAAAAATCAAAACGCGAATACCAATTCATAAAGGGCCTTGGAGAAAAAGTCCTAAAGAAAAAACGCTCTTCCATATGATACCTGCGATAGTGCGTCTCTACAATTAGCTTGGATTTGAGAGAAAAACCCAGCGAATAAAAAATCAAAACGCGAATGGCAATGCCGACTCATACAGGGCCTCGAGGAAAAAAAATCCAAAAGAAAAAACGCATTTCCATACCTGCGATGATGCGTCTCTACAATTTGCTCGGATTCGAAAGAAAAAACCCAGCAACTGAAAAAATCAAAACGCGAATGCCAACCCATACAAGGTCTTGAAGAAAAAGTCTTAAAGAAAAAACGCATTTCCATACCTGCGATGATACATGTCTACAATTTGCTTGGATTCGAAAGAAAAATCCAGCAAATGGAAAAATCAAAACGCGAATACCAACCCATACAGGGCCTTGAAGAAAAAGTCTGAGAATAAAAACGCGCCTCCATACCAGCGATAATACATGTCTACAATTTGCTTGGATTCGGAAGAAAAATCCAGCAAATGAAAAATCAAAACGCGGATGCCGACTCATACAGGGCCTTGGAAAAAAAGTCCTAAAGAAAAAACGCACTTCCATACCTGAGATAATGCGTCTCTACAATTAGCTTGGATTCGAAAGAAAAACCAAGTAAATGAAAAATCAAATCGCGAATGCCAACCCATACAGAGCCTTGAAGAAAAAGTCTGAGAATAAAAACGCATTTCCATACCTGCAATGGTACGTCTCTACAATATGATCTGGATTCGAAAGAAAAATCCATCAAATGAAAAATCAAAACGCGGATCCGATCCATACATAGCCTCGAAAAGAAACCCAAAAACAAAAAAACACTCCCGTCCTAGAGAGATCTCTGCAATATACCTGCACACGAATTTAAATAAAAAACACGCAATGATGAAAAGAAATCGACTGTTGGAAATCAGTTCCCTACCCGTTTTATATGAGCCGGAGACTTTTACCTGCTTGCATACCATTACACCTCGATACTTCCACCTGCCACCATAGATAAATGAAGATGCATAAAATAGTCGAAAAAGACAAACATCACACAATTGAAGCCGTCACTATTACTTGAGAAAATTGAAGCCATCATGCTTAAGCTGAGAAAATTGAAGCCGTCACGCTTGCTTAAGTTGAGAAAATTGCAGCCGTCATGCTTCACAAAATTGAAGCCGTCATGCAGCCTTGAGAAAATTGAAGCCGTCACGCTTGAGAAACACAACACGAAAAAAATAAGCACTATAACCTGTAGCTTTTTTACAAGGAGACGGCACCAGCTGGAAACTTCCAGCAAAAGCCAACGTACTCAATAGACAGTCAGAATTTCAAAGAATCATACAGCTGCTGCCTGGGCAGATTCCTCATCGTGGAGAAATGTCCGATCCGGTTGCAATGGCAGTCGCTGCATCATAAAGATACCGCCGGGGGAGATTCCTCATCATGGAGAAATGTCCGACCCGGTTATAGAATTCGCCGCATCATAAAGATGCTGCCGAGGGAGATTCCTCATCATGGAGAAATTTCCGATCCGGTTGGAATGCCAAGCGTTGCATCATCAAGATGCTGCCGGGGGAGATTCCTCATCGTGGAGAAATGTCCGATCCGGTTGCAATGGCAGTCGTTGCATCATAAAGATGCTGCCGGGGGAGATTCCTCATCATGGAGAAATGTCCGATCCGGTCGCAATGGCAGTCGTTGCGTCATCAAGATACTGCCGGGGGAGATTCCTCATCGTGGAGAAATGTCCGATCCGGTTGCAATGGCAGGCGTTGCATCATAAAAAATGCTGCTTGGGCAGATTCCTCATCGTGGAGAAATGTCCGATCCGGTTGCAATGGCAGTCGTTGCATCATAAAGATACCGCCGGGGGAGATTCCTCATCATGGAGAAATATCCGACCCGGTTATAGAATTCGCCGCATCATAAAGATGCTGCCGAGGGAGATTCCTCATCATGGAGAAATGTCCGATCCGGTTGGAATGCCAAGCGTTGCATCATCAAGATGCTGCCGGGGGAGGTTCCTCATCGTGGAGAAATGTCCGATCCGGTTGCAATGGCAGTCGTTGCATCATAAAGATGCTGCCGGGGGAGATTCCTCATCATGGAGAAATGTCCGATCCGGTTGCAATGGCAGTCGCTGCATCATCAAGATGCTGCCGGGGGAGATTCCTCATCGTGGAGAAATGTCCGATCCGCTTGCAATGGCAGTCGCTGCATCATAAAGATGCTGCCGGGGGAGATCCCTCATCATGGAGAAATGTCCGATCCGCTTGCAATGGCAGTCGTTGCATCATAAAGATGCTGCCGGGGGAGATCCCTCATCATGGAGAAATGTCCGATCCGGTTGCAATGGCAGTCGTTGCATCATAAAGATGCTGCCGGGGGAGATCCCTCATCATGGAGAAATGTCCGATCCGGTTGCAATGGCAGTCGTTGCATCATAAAGATGCTGCCGGGGGAGATCCCTCATCATGGAGAAATGTCCGATCCGGTTGCAATGGCAGTCGTTGCATCATAAAGATGCTGCCGTGGGAGATTCCTCATCATGGAGAAATGTCCGATCATAGAGAAACTTTTTAGAGACCATCAAGATAAATCTCATAGAGAGACGTGCTCAGATAGAAGAGAAGACCATAGAGAATTTGCTTAGAGACAGACGACATAATGATCGAGAGAAGACCATAGAGATTTTTTTCAGATAGGCAGACGACATCATATGACTCGCTGTATAGGCAGACACCATAGAGATTTTTTAGACGACGTCGTCGATATCCTCGAGAGAAAGAAGAGAGTATATCACTAAACAAAGCAAAACATCGCCGAAACGTATATACTGAAGCTGACCCGAATCGTTCGCAGAGGCAAATAATATACTGCACTGCTGCAGACTTCTCGCTGTGGAGAAATATTCTTTGTGGAGAGATATAGTCTAGAAATTCAATAGACTCGAAAAATGCCGTGGAGACATTACGCAGATAGAGAAGCATTGAAATATACTAATAGCAATACCGTAAAGAAATTCAATAGACTCGAGGAATTTCGTAGAAAGAGAAGTGTTATCGTCAAGAAATTTAATAGAGAAACTGTATCGAGGAAAAAAATATTAGTCTAAGAGAAGACATACCATATAGAAAGGCACATCGTAAAGGAATTCAATAGAGAAATATCGTCAAGAATTATCACGAGTTCAGTGAGCTTGGAGAATTATTGCAGGCAACATTCACAGAGTTACCCTTCGACTCGATATTGATTTTTCATTAGCACAGTCGCTAGATTCACCATCAAGACTTTCTGGCAGCTTAACGCCCCTGAGTTCTTTGATTGTCGGGCTCAGTGCCTTTCTATTAGCAGTCACAACAGTCATTAGCATTCTCCTTGAACGTCTTGGATGCTTTAGATTCCATCCAGTCAAATTTCCAGTCTTTTTAGCTTCAGGACTTAAGAACGTGCCCCCGGGAATGACACTTCATCGAAATTCCAACCTTTAGGCCATGAAAAAGCCGTAGGAGGTGAAGATTCACTAGCAGTCAGGACCTGGTCTTGAACATCTTCAGAAATTTGACCAGAGCTCAGGAGGGTGACTAGACTTGCAGCCAGTTTGTTTTTCGTGACAGCGGCTGCCTCTAATTCAGAGACCAACTTTGTCAAATATATCTCACACACTTTCGTTACTTCGTGATCCGTATCGCTGCATCTCTTCTTCGTCTCAATCTCCCGCGTCTCTCCCGGTTTAAGGGGTGACCAGGCGACACGAAGTCTGCGAGGATCATTTTTCGCCACAAGGGCTAGAACCGGCAGCGCAACGTTTCCGAATAGGAGCTGGCCAGAAGCGACTTGCTTTTGTGATGCGCCTGGTGTCTCCGGAGTCAACTTTTTGAAAAAAATCTCTGCGATGTCCGTCGCCTCCTTTTGGGGATAGATTCTTTTGAGATTTGTCATGCTTTGTTGAATTTGTTCGGTTGTTGTCTCAATTTGACTGTTCAGAATACGCATAATTTCGTTGTCAAGGTCAGCCCCGGCCTGGTCCATCCGCTCTCCCAGGCTCTTCACCTTTCGTAGAAATTGAGCAGATTCAGAACCAGCTACCTTCTTTGCTGGCTCCGACCCCCCTTTGCTTAGGTTTGGGATCATTATGAGGCTACCAATGACAACAAGGCCGATTACCACAGCCACAATGATCAAACAACAACATCCGCACGATTTTTTCTTTTCCGAACTTGGCCCGCCAGGCAACATCATCATTTGATTTGGAAAGGGAGCAGCATACGGATTTTGACTTGGAACTGGTTGCATCGGAGCAGTAGCACCTGCATAAGGATTTTGACTTGGAACTGGTTGCATCGGAGCAGTAGCACCAGCATAAGGATTTTGACTTGGAACTGGTTGCATCGGAGCAGTAGCACCAGCATAAGGATTTTGACTTGGAATTGGTTGCATCGGGGAATAGCCTGCCGTATTTGCACCTTGGAAATTGGGAGCATAAGAAACACCCTGAGTAGCTTGCATTTTTTTTAGATTGCGCTTAAACTGTGTTTAAAGTTGTTGTTTTCAAATTTGAGTTGTATACCAATACGATTACACGAATCGGAATTGAGTAGCAAGAATTGAATAGAAATGATTTTTTTTGAAGATGTCAACAGTTTTTCTGAACGAAGAATGGACGATCAAGATTCAAACTTCAAGCTGCTGTGTGTTTGGAAAATGGAAGAAGATGGAGGTTATGAGTTGGAAATTGGGAACATCAAACTTTGAAAGTTTTCAAACGTCTGAACTAGTCTTGCAATAGTCTTGAAGGGTAATTAAGTTGGCTAGCATTGCATTTTTTCTTGGGATTGGATTCATTAAGTTCATGAGAGGATAACATGCCTGAGACTGTTTCAATTTCTTGAGACCAAAAATCAATCATGATCACCATAAACAATCAATACGCAGCCGTTCCATCCTGAATCTGCAACCTAATATCGTTATGGCTCCAATTGAGTCAGAATCTAAAAAAAATTCTTACATGCTATTATAACTCCAGCATCATCATAAGAAACAAAAAAAAGCCCGAGCATAAAAAAGCATTTCCGTACTTGAATGACTTTAAATCTTCAATTATGTCCCTGGATACAAAAGAAAAAACCTTCCAAATAATATTGAAAAAAAAAAAAAAAACGAAATACGACCCATACAAGGTCTTGGAGAAAAAATCCCAGAGCAAAAAATCACTTCCGTACTAGAAACGGGGCACCTCTACAATTTGATCTGGATTCGAAATAAAAACCCAGAAAATGAAAATCCAAAACGCGAATCCAGACCCATGCAGGGCCTTGTAAAAAAAAATCCAAAAGAAAAAACGCATTTCCATACCTGCAATAATGCATCTCTAGAATTTGCTTGGATTCGAAAGAAAAATCCAGCAATTGAAAAAATCAAAACGCGGATCCGACCCATGCAGGGCCTTGAAAAAAAAATCCAAAAGAAAAAACGCACTTCCATACCTGCGATAATGCATGTCTACAATTTGCTTGGATTCAAAAGAAAAATCCAGCAAATAAAAAACTTGACTGGAAAACAAAACGATTGCCGCACACCTTAAGGATTACAAGTTGGAATCTAAAAAAATGCGCCAAAATCGGAAGGCTTTCGATTTTGGCGCATTTTTTTAAGGAAAAAAAAGTCGCCGATGCTGACGCCTGCACCGGGGAAATTGTACGCCGCATATGATCCCCAGAACGCAGACGCTGCGTCTTCGGTTGTGGTTTTTTTTTCTGTCGCAACAATCCGACACGACGGCCTAAATTATTTTAAATTTGAAACCATCCGAGGCATGGATACGAGATTCGAGACACGCGACGAATATTATATGGCCGCACGTCTTGAGCAATATGACGCCGAGATTATGCATATGTAAATCCAAAGTCTCTGCGCGAACACTTAAACTGTCCAAGAAAGTCTTTCGTCTTAGCATGAGTCAAGTTTTTGACATGGGTCCGAGGCCTGAAGGTGCGAGGTAACTAAGCCATCAACCTAGCACACTATCACAGAGCGTAACTACCAGGCATCAGGCACCAAGCAATGATAACTACCAAGACCCCGGACTATACAAACCGAGATTGCTGTTCATGCTTGTTGAAGGAGACATGGTAGTCGAAACAGAACAAGGTGTGGGCGGGCGGGACAAGAAATTGCACTTGCCTCACCCTAGAGACGGGCTACTTCGCCCATAACTAACTTCGCTTGGAACCTTTTTAACCTGGCTTTGCCCCCCAGGAATTCGCGCTAGACAAGGATTTACAAACCAATAGCAAGCTAAAGAACACGTAAATCCAAAGTCTCTGCGCGAACACTTAAACTGTCCAAGGAAGTCTTTCGTCTTAGCATGAGTCAAGTTTTTGACATGGGTCCGAGGCCTGAAGGTGCGAGGTAACTAAGCCATCAACCTAGCACACTATCACAGAGCGTAACTACCAGGCATCAGGCACCAAGCAATGATAACTACCAAGACCCCGGACTATACAAACCGAGATTGCTGTTCAGCTGGGCCAACTACTCGACCTCGTCTCCCAATCAGCTGACCACGCATCGAGGAGGTCGGTTTAGCTAGCTTGTTTAGGCTTTGTATTAGAATCTATCGTGGCAAACGCCTTTTCAAGGCCGTCCATCTGCAACGATTCAATTAGCAGAGCTGGCATTTTTAGCGACTTGATCATTCTGCAGAATGGAGCAAAAAGGTCTTCACGAGTACCACCGTCGGCAGGATTACTTTTGGTGGGCACGTATCTTAACGTGAATGAGATTCCGGAGGCTGCCAAACTTAGTCTGAAGCTTTGGATAAGGATCCGAATGATGATGTCTCTAGAGGTTCCTTTGAGACATCCGAAAAGGCATGTAGTGTTGTCGGTATGGAACACGACTTTCGGGCGGCCCGATTTACAGGAAGCTTTGATCTCTCTTAGGAGGGTGTCCGCTGCGATCGTCATCGCGGCGATTTCAAGCTCACCTATGAGCTTTTTCTTCCTCTCTTTCAATATCCTGATGAACTTCGAAGGGAATTCCATTTCGGCAACAAAAATTTTCCCGTTGATGACAGCGAAAAAGGCGGCTTTGTTCTCTCTTTCGCTTTGAGAAGCATCCGTCCAGACGTGGACAACTTCATCCGCCCATGCATCGGCTTTCACGACTAGAGGGGGGACCACCATAATAAGTTTTTTGAGATGCTCTATGGCAGGAAGAGCATCCATGGCTTTCCCAGGGTTGATAGGATCAGAATCGTTTAGATTGGCACACAACTCGTAAAGCGGAGAAACCGCAGCAGCCACTCCAGAACACCGGGTGGCGATCAAGAGAAAGTTGCACTTTCCAGCGAGGGACTGGATTTGTTTAGAAGAAACTGGCTTGGAATTCAAAATCTCGGACTGGATGAAGGCGGCCTCCTTGGCCATCTTTTGGCGCTTGACCAAACGTAAATCCGTAGAGACGCCGTTGTCGTCGATCTGATACTCCAATCCAAGAATTCTGAGGGAGCGGCCGCATTCGGCCTTCTCAGGGCTCATCTTAAATCCGAGGCGAAACATGATCTCATCAATGTGTTCGCCGGCTTTTTTGATTAATGACATTCGCTCGGTAGCAATTATGTCATCGATGTATATCCGATCTAGCAGCATAAGTTCTTTTTCTAATATGAATTGGACCGCCCTGGAGATCCGCACCCAACTGGATACGGCCCAGAGCGATCCAAAACGCATATAGCTGCATTGATAATATCTATATCTCTCCCCTTTTGGGTCCCATGCTGCGCAAATGTTGAGCGATCTGTCTTTCGCCGACATTTGTTTGTGTGCTCCCTGGAAGTCGCGACTTAAGAAGCCGCACGGCATCGTAGGGTGGGGGGCAGACTCTGATCTTTTGGATTTTTTCTCAGGCGGCGATGCTGGAAAGGAATCGCCGACAATCTGGGAGAAAACACAAGCCAAAGAAGAAGAACGGCCGGGAAACTCATCCCTACTCATTTCATGAGGGATCTCCCATCTCCGGGCCAAGTCGGCCTCTTTGGCCCTGTTGAGCTCCGAGATAATATCAGATTTACCGGCGAGTCGCAAGAAGAGTCCGCCCCGTTTTGCATTGACAGGGCTTCACAAATGATTTGTTTATGGGTAGGTAATTGGATCCGTTCACGGATCCGGGCGGAAAGGTTAATGTGCTCGTAATGCACTACCGACCTGAACTTCTCCTTTTCAGGAGAGCTCTGATCGATAGAAAGCATATAGTTGACGTTCAGGCCGGCGGCCTTCACGTCGTCTTCCTGCACTTCAACCAACCACCCTGCTTTCTCCTCATCGCACACCACGCCCCACGTGTGCTCGATCATTTTGTCACCCATCCAGGCAGGCTTGCCTGTTTTAAACTCCCCGCTCCATACTTCTTCGAGCTCGGGAAGATAATCTGTGGCGCTTTCATTTTCATCCCAAAGACCGGTGGAAGGTGTGACGCCTGTCAGGTCAAATCCGGCTATGATGTCTTTGACAATCCTTTTATCCGGATAGTTGTGCTTTTCTAGAAGACGGCGCATAAGCTCGACACTCAAATGCCCCGACACGGCCCAATTGGGAGAGTCCCACCAAATCTTTCTGGATGCTCTCCAGGTGTTCTTGGCGAGCTTTCTGATCTGTTGGATGGAGGATTCGCGGAACCGGGAAAGCTCTTCATCGGACATGGGCCTGATCTTTTCGATCAGGGAACGATCCTTAACAAAGGACCCGGAATAGCGGAGCCTATCTGAGTAGTTTTCATTTATTACGGCACGGACCGCGTCCGACCATACTGAAGAAGTGTTCTCCATGGCTACAGACTAAAACAAGACTATCAAAACAATCAAAAGGAAAAGGCCTAAAAGAGAAAACTCTGCTACTTAGATGACAGGAGACTATGTAAAACGAAATGAGGAACAAGAATTCAAACAGAGAGAGAAACACGACCTGGCAAGGGAGAATGGACAGTCATGGTGACAGCAGGGGTTCGTAAAGACATCAGAATTACACACACAAACGAAACGCGCCAGCAATAAGAGGAAAACGCTCCAACAGACTAGAATAAGAACCCCAGAAGATCGCTTTTCGGGCAAAAGAAGGCGTTTAAGAGCCAGATCTTCAGTCATTCAACCCTTACACAAGAACGTTTATGTGGGGAAAGCCCCTGAGATGTGATATGGCATGATGCCAGTGGAAGAGCCAAAAAGGTCAATACCCGCTGCATGAAATGACTCACAATCTTTGCAATATTCTGCAAATGTGCCACTTGACGGCACCCACCCGAGTTGCACATTAATCCTCGACTTGATACTTTTGGAATACCAAGCCTTCATCGATCTCTCCAAATTGTATGTCAGAAGTCTGTTCACGGACAGACAGTGCCGACGCCTTGTTGCGTAGTTTTTCTCATACGACGAATCCAATGCTCTGAGAGCCAAAGAAAGCCTCTCACGACTGAGAGGAACCGGAGGTAAGCCCAAATAATGGATAACGCAAAGATGTGGCGCAAAAGCGCAACAACAACAATAGAAAACTGTCCTGGAATTCATCGTTTGAACTTTGTCCTTTGTGGTGCTGAACTTGAGGGCTCCAACCCTCGACTTTTTCTCCCCATCAACAAAAACAGGCTCATAATTCGGGAGTAAATTTTCTGCACAAATGGGGCGAACTCCCGTCGCACCCATAAACGAGAGAATGGAAAGGCCAATTGCTGAAATAGGAGGAAGATGGAGGGGAAGGAGGAGAGGATGCGCCTTGTGGGACTGGTGTTGAATTTGATCGTAAAGACGGCTGTAGACTTTATTCACTGACTTTTGGTCCGACACAAAAATACACGGAAGCTGGGATAGTTCGAAATTATGCGCGGCGGACACATAAAGGGCAGCAGAAGAAACGCCTTGAACTGACCAGAGATACATGCCATAGTCCAACAGATTCTGGCATCCCAAACATGAAACTCCGGAAAGAGCGAAATCATTTTTGTACTGCTGCCATTTCTTAATCTTGCTCTGCTTGGAAGACGATTCAGGATTGAAGTCGACCAGATGAGCGCCAGCTTGGCGGAGTAAAGCTTGGTTTGCTGCAAACATACTACTGACAGATAATCCCGGAAGAGATTCAGCCACTCATTGATAGACCACTCATAGATGACCACTCATTAAATTACCACTCGTTGAAGGGACCACTCAACTGCTAGACCGCGCCTGAACCGGGAGACAAAATTGCGAAAGAGATCATAAAATCGAACTAACCCTGGAGCGGATTCATAAAGAATACGTTCTGAAAGCCAATAACAGAGGCAACTCTTTCAGGCTACGAATTTGAAAACTCATAAGACTAGACATCAGCCACATGTCAAGAATAGACTGGAGTCAGAGACTCGCTTTTGAAAAACGAACTCAAGCTGGAGGGAAACCTTTTCCACCTGGGCCTTTAGGACCCAAACCTGGACCCATGACTGGGACTGCGGGAGGAAAAGCTTGCGCGTTCACAGGAATATTGTTCGGATTACCATTGCCAAATGCGTTCAGCATCTGCTGAAAGGCTGGATTATTGAGAAGAGCATCAATATTCTTACCTTTGCCCTTACCTCCACCCTTCGGGGCCCCTTTAGGATTCTGATTTTGGTTTTGACCGGCGCCCTTTGGGTTGTTGATCTGGGCATTCTTGGCGGAAGCTGCTTTGTCGGCTTCTGATTTCTCACCCATAACGAAGGAAGGCAACTGGGATTCGATAAAGGAATAACAATCACCGCCAGTGTGATAACTGCGAGAAGTAATGAAAAGCTCGACGCATTTCACGACAGAGCTGAAAACAATCGCGGCCGTGTAAGTCTTGTTGAAGCGGGAGAGAGTACGTTGTAGACCATCAATTTCTCCAACTTGGATCAATCCCAATGCGACCATTGACCTCATCATTATCACTTGCTTTTCCCATGGGAATGGGTCACTGTTCCAGAATTTATTCGGAAACTTAAAACTCGGAGAACGACGATCAATATAATTTGCTACTCCACTAAGAGTGGAGAGATCGACGTCACAGAAGAAATTTCCTCCCATTACAGACGCTATTACTGAGCATCTGTTTTGAAGTTTGGCTTTGGTGAGTTTGGCAGAACTAGCGTATTCGTTTACTGCCGCATGAAACATGAGGCGGGCGATTTCCACCTCCTCTGGAGAAGCATCCACAAAAATGGCGATCTGATTGAAATGCTTGTTACTCTTGAGAGCAGAGATAGAACCCATGTGAGCGCAGTGTAACATTCTCAACACTGACTCTGCCAGCACCGGGTCTGTGCCTGGGGGAACTAGCTCCCTCAATTCTGACTCGGCCAAATTTCCGATGATGATACAATTATTGCGATCGATCTGACGCTGCGGAAGCGTGGGATCGATAAGAACCGGATTAATATGTGCCGGAAGCGCAGGGAGGCCTGCGGCGAAAAAGCCTACACCTGCTGGGGCGATCGGAGGAGGAACCGCACCTGCGGGCGGAATAAAACCTGCTGGAGGAGGCATAGCGCCAACTGGTGGCGGACCGCCGACTGGAGGGACCAAACCTGGACCTGCAGGAGGAATAAAACCTGCTGGAGCCGCAGGAGGGGCTGCAGCGGGGGCAGCCGGAGGAATGAATGCTCCAGGAGGAATAACTGGCGGGACTGCTGCAGCTGGAGGAGCGACTGCTCCGACTGGTGGAACTGCTGCGGCTGGAGGGGCGACTGCTCCTAATGGAGGAATGACCGCGGCTGGAGGAGCGACTGCTCCCAAAGGTGGGCCGACTACTGCCGGAGGAACGACTGCTCCTGCTGGAGGAATAACAGCCAATGCTGGAGGAACAACCGCTCCTGCTGGAGGAGCGACTGCTGCAGGAGGAACGACTGCTCCTACTGGTGGAATAATTGCTGCAGGAGGAACCACTGCTCCTACTGGCGGAGCCACTGCTGCCGGAGGAACTACTGCTCCCGCTGGAGGGACCAAGCCTGCGCCTGGAACTGGGATAGGAACGAAAGGAGGCACGACAGGACCTCCTGCAAGAGCTGCTGCCATCGCCGCTTTGGCATGAGCCGCTGCAGCTTTGGCGTTGGCTGCATGAACTGCTGCTTTACCTGCTGCAACTGCGGCAGCTGCTTTAACTACTGGGAGAGCAGCAGCGGGAACTTTAAATCCTGGAGCTTTGCCTGCCAATACTGCTTTAGCCTTGGCAGCTTTAGCCGCCGCCTTTGCTGCCTTAGCTGCTGCTTTTGCTGCCGCTCTGGCGGCTGCTTTCGCAGCCTTCGCTGCAGCTACTGGATTCATTGCTACCGGAGGAACGGCTGCAAGAGGGGCAGGAGGAACTGGAGGCACCACATGGGCACCAGGAGCAGGAGGAACACCAGCCATTTTGCTAAACAAGAATGAGAGAGAACTAAACAAGAATGAGAGAGAACCAGGGAACCTGACTTACCTTTGAGAGAGAAACGAAAGAACGAGTCTGACAACAATTCATGAGGTATCTCTGATATTAATCAAATAAAAGAAAACGCTAAGGGAGGATCTAGCACCTTTGCCTTTTGAAACAAACTATACATGCACACAAAAATACGCTGATATCTAATTCGCTCGCACTCTTAGGGCGATTGTGCCCGGAACTCGAACTCATCTCGTTCCATCTTTGTGTTTTGAAAAGATAGTAAGACCAGAACACCCCGCCTGATCTTACTTATAAATACACCAAGAAGCGCGAAACTTACTCCCTAAATTATTCAAATGACGTTGTGTCTTGCCCTTTTAAAATATAATGAGTAAGTTTCGCGCGAGACGATTGTGTCTCCTTCTTATCAAGAAACTGCACTTGCCTCACCCTAGAGACGGGCTACTTCGCCCATAACTAACTTCGCTTGGAACCTTTTTAACCTGGCTTTGCCCCCCAGGAATTCGCGCTAGACAAGGATTTACAAACCAATAGCAAGCTAAAGAACACATAATCATGCTACGACTTCCTTCGTCATGGAACGCTTCGGATTCGATCGGATCCGACCCCGCGCTGCGGCTCGGGTTCCTCGGACTCCACGGTCGACTTGGAGCGAATTCATCGAATCCATGATGGACACCGTCTGCGTCCCGGCTGCTTCCACACCGCACCACCAACATAAGACGACAAAACCAGGCCTAGGGACACGGGACATGACATATACGGCCCTCGACGACACGTTTCGCGTCGATACGAACCCCACACGATCCGCAACGGCATCGGATGGCTGCTGTTTTTCGACAATAAAAAGAAGTCAACCAGACCACGGATATCGTCCGGCTCTGCCTGGCGAGTCTATCTTCTCCAACCATGGATCCATACGAATGCAACAACGGCAGGACACAAGTTACGAACTCCGAAAAAAAAAGCAGGGACACTCTCGACTCGTCTCGATTTAATATTAAAACTACGCGGCGGCTTCAAGCTCGATGAAAGTTTTAATTTAAGAGGCCAGGAAACTCGATTGGTGGGATTATCGGCGGGAATGACTCGGACCGTCCAGGAATCTCGGGCGGAGTCCGAATTTCTGACAAAAATATTACAAAAAAATTACAGACCTGATCTCGTGGTAGCATCGTAGTTTTGACAAAAAAATTACAAAAAAAAATTACAGCCGGCAATTTCCAAAAAAGCAGCGATTTCCCTAATGTTTTCAAAGTTACAATCTGCCGCCGTGATCTGTAATTTTTTTGTAATTATTTTTCGATTTTTTTCGATTCCTTTTTCGCTTACTGAGCCCGTTTTTTTTTCGATTTCCTGTAGTTTTTTTATAATTTTTTTTCGATTTTTTTCGATTCCTGAGCCCGTCTTTTTTTTTTTTTCAGAAATTGCGCAACTATTTAGTAAATTAATTTGCCCAACTCAGGCCGAAACTTTTTCCGGATTCCAAAGCGGCGCCCAGACTTCCCCAGATTCCGAATTTTCTCGAAGGCGTAAACGAGGGACGGCCCGGGGTGAAATCTCGAGGTCGCCAAATCCCAGAGACCGACCGTACGTCGATCGACACGAAATTTTTTTCCGACCCGAATCGGGGCTGCTTCCTCGAAATACACGCGCAAACTTATTCCGCCCCACGTCGACACTATGATCACCGCCACGAAAACGGAGGGCGCGGCCTGGGCTGCCTCTCACCGCGACGTGGGGCGGTGTCTTCTCCAGGCGTTCGAAACCCACGGCCGCGCGTAATATATCGATCCGCGAAGGGTGCTAAAGCTTCCCCCCCGAAAAAAACAGGCCGCCTTCTGAGGGATAAACTTAACCGCCGCAAATATAATATATCACGGCTCGAGACACTCACCCCGGAGAAGCCCAACGGTCTCGATCGTTGACATGTCACATATGTCACCGACTCCACGAGAAGTGACAGCTTTACCGTCGCGAAAAGTCTACTGGCCCAAGACGACACGCCGCATGAACGCGCCACGCTGCACACATGTGCTATACCCGATATACTCGGGCGACTTTTCGCGCTGCCATATTCGCCCCCTTGTCGTCTCTCGCTTCATTTTCGCCCTGGTATCTTTCCCGTCGGATCACTGTCGAACCGCGAGCGCTTTTCTATCCAAAAAAATCCGACCGCTCCAAAACTTTCACCAATTCGACACACCCCGGACAGATTCCCATCCAGATTTTTTTCGATTCACATTTACATTTTCTAAATCGTTTTGTTTTCCTCTCAAAAAAACCA
>Ga0099797_100893_pt1 | contig 17312 bp, 9 predicted proteins | sample Uncmet_Sort48C_1_FD_89871 | JGI IMG/M metagenome (GOLD analysis project Ga0099797, IMG submission 89871) | Marine eukaryotic communities from CALCOFI LINE 67, Pacific Ocean - C012_Sort48C_1 | ecosystem: Environmental > Aquatic > Marine > Oceanic | place: Pacific Ocean: Monterey Bay | collected...
ATACTCTCCCATTTGTTCGTGCCATCGCCGACGGTCACTTCCGTCCAGGTCGCGCCGCTGTTGCTCGAGGTCCATATGTTGTGATTGTGTTCAATCGCCGCCAAGTGGGTCCCATCTGCCGACGAGGTGATACCGTACCAATGGTTCATGCCATCGCCGACGGTAACTTCCGTCCAGGTCGCGCCGCTGTTGCTCGAGGTCCATATGTTGCCACCTGTTAACCATACACAAGCCGCCAGCTTCGTCCCGTCTGCCGACGAGGTGATACCCCGCCAATTTTTCGTTGCACCAACGGAGGTGTCTTCCGTCCAGGTCGCGCCGCTGTTGCTCGAGGTCCATATGTTGCCACCAGACACAACCGCCGCCAGCTTCGTCCCGTCTGCCGACGAGGTGATAGCCTGCCAAAATTTCTTGCCACCAACGGAGGTGTCTTCCGTCCAGGTCGCGCCATTGTTGCTGGAGGTCCATAGGTTGCCATTCCATACACTCGCCACCAGCTTCGTCCCGTCTGCCGACGAGGTGATAGCCTTAAAATCTTTCTCCGCACCAACGGAGGTCCAGGGGGCAGCATAACAACGCCCCGCGATTACCAGCAAGACCCAAACAGATAACAGAGTTTTTACACGCATAGTAGAAAAATAGAGCAAAGTGTTTTGTGAAATAGTCATGTGCGGGATTACGCGGGTTTCATGTTAAGCGACGCTTTAACAGAGAAGCGCCACAGTCACCTTCAACCTGCGCGCGCGTTGCTTTCACCACAAGCGGTTGTCATCTAGGTGACGTCTATGTAAGTGACAAGCAGTTAGAGAAGTGAGGAAGCGGACGAAAAAATTATTATTAACCGTCATCATTTTATGTAAAGACTATGTCATATTATTAATTGCAAATGGAACTCAATTTTCTGCAAATCCACCTAATCGTATATCCCTGCTAAATCGTCCAAAATTGGAATTGCAAAATGGAATATTGCAAATCGTCATAGGGAAATCGCCAAGTACGCCAAGGAGCGGTTTTTCGGTATACTTTCCGTCGAATTTCGTTTTGCGTGACGTGACGACATTTCATGGACTATGATGGGGTGTAGGTGGTAGGTAGCCCATGTATGTAGATATGTAGATATGTAGATCATTGGCTATCTACCATTGGCATTTTATTTATTTGCGAAAAAAGAGTCACCCGCCAGTAGTCAATCCGTCGAATCACGTCGTCCTCCGCCCACGGACACACACACAAACATGGTTTTGCGTTCGGTTATGGTTGGTAAATTGGTACGCAGCGAAGTTGCATGCAGTGTGAGGTCTTGTGCTGGTGCAGCCTTCTCGTCGTGGCGGAAATTTCGTGCAGCGATAGACAGAGTCGATAGGTCTTGCTGCGGTGGTCCACGATGGCTTCTTTGGCTACGTTCGTGTCCCCCTCGTTGGTACATATTGATGATGTTGATGATCCCCAAGTTGCCGAGTTTAGGGCACTGAAGGAAAAGATCGAAATTAGAAAAGGAAAGTTTATCTCCGAGGGTCCTGAAACGATCCGTCTGTTGCTACGGAACAAGCAGGGAATCAAGCCGACGAAGCTGCTTCTGAAACCTGCTTCTTATGAAAGGCTGAAAACTGACATCGCAGAAAGTCCATACGCTGGCGAGATAGAAGTGTTTATTATGCGAGCAAAATTAATGGCGGTATTGTGTGGGTTCAAGGATTGTCGTGGCACGCTCGCCTGTGGATTAGTGCCGCAGAACGATGCTGGCATAGACACGCTCTTTAAAACTGCTTTGAAGGAAGACATGCCACAATGGAGAATACTTGCCCTTGACGGTTGCAACAATACCGCAAATTTTGGAAGCATCATCCGCAGTGCCAGCTGCTTCGGAATACACGCGATTGTTATTTCTAAAGACTGCTGCGATCCATTTTACAGACAAGCGATACGGGTTTCTATGGGGCATGTTTTTAACATTCCAATCGTACGTGTAGACAATCTATCGTCCGTGTTGGAAATGCTGTATAAGCTGCACAAGGTAACATCGTTTGCCGCTGTGATCGATCAAGACGCCACTTTGCTGCATACACTGAAAGCACCCATCGCAAACAGATACTGCATTGTTTTGGGAAATGAAGACCATGGCGTGAGCTTAGATGTACGGAAAACGCCGAGCATCGTGCGTTTGCGAATCGATATGGCGCCGTGCGTAGATTCACTTTCCATCAACAATGCTACCTCCATTCTCCTGTTTGGTTTGAAAGAACGGGAGGCGGAGCCCTCCTTCAATTCATGAAAGCGTGTGGTATTGTTGCCCTGGTCTCCGCTTCTCATGAAAGAACGAGGAGCATGCCCTACCTAAGACATATTTTTTGTTGTGATCCTTACCAGTCATATTGTTTTAGGTAACTATAGGCTATTTTATTACAAGTAAGTAATATTTTTCGAAATTTGTTTTTCGAAAATTCTCAAAAACAGTTTCCGCCCCGCTCATATCCTGCACAAAAATGGAGCCCCGCGAAGGAAGTATAAAGCTTAGATCCCAACAACATAGTTGAACCAGGTCGACCACAGAGAATCGCCACAGCAAGGTGTGTTTTGAATGCGAGTCCAACCCCCGGTGGCCCCGTCCGTGATGGTCACTCCTTTCTTATCGCTTGGGGACACACACACGTGTCATAGTCATAAGACTATATAAAATACTATATAACTACAGTACAAGTACGTGTCACGAGGCTTGTCTTGAAAGATACTGTATGGACGTATATAGAGAAGGACTTACAACATGTAGAGAGCATCAAGTGTTGAGTCACTCACGAAAGTTACGTTACGACCCCGCCAAGTATGGATGGATGGCGTGACTGACGAAACTGGTGTACGTGGTGCGCGGAGGTCTGCGAACTTCTTGGTGACGTTCCCTTCAGAGAAAGCACGCTGCTGTGACCAGAGTGTAGACGCTGGATACTACGACCACCACTGCTGCCACTGTGCCCACCACTTACGTTGGCACGTCCTGCTGTTGTTGTTCTGGCAAATCATGAAGGCGTTGGACTACTCTCTGCCGTGGGGCCGTAAAGGCGAAGACGTCCTGACGCAGGACTGGGATGATTTCCAGCAAGACATTCACAAGTCGCGGTTGAAAAATATGAAACCAGAAGTGCGCAAATTCATGGTTCCACCGAAGGAAGGTTTGAGCATGAAAACGCGGGCGGCCAAGCGCCAGGCATTGAAGCGTGCCCGGTACTTGGACATCGAGCTGGAAAACCGAGTTCTCTTGAATAAACTTAGTCATTTGATGCGGCACCCAGCCGAAATTTACGAGGCTATGGCAAAGGAAAAGGTAGGCCCAAACTCATTGAACAAGGCGATTCGCGAAAAAGAATTTAAGCGCGTGAATAGAGAGAACCAAAAATTGGTGTCGCGAATTGAAAAAAACAAAGGGGAATATAGTCGGAAGACGTGGGCGAAAGAGCGGGAAAAGCACGAAGGGTATTTGAAGAGTATGTCACGGTACGACCGCTCTGGAAAACGGAAATGCTTGCAATTTTCAAAGCGACACAAACACAAATCACCAAAAAAGCGAACATGGGCACGGACGCTACCCCCCGTTGTGAGCCCTATTACGCATAGCCAATCCACGCCGAGCTTCACCATGACGTCGAGTACCAGTCATCAACATACGACGGACGTGAGCGTGCGGGCTGTAATGGGGAAGGATCAGGCAGTCCACGTGAGCACCGCCACATCGCCTGCAAGTGGAAACTTTATCAACCGTCGTGATGACGACCGCATTCCCGATAACACTAAAATCTATGAGATTGGAAAAAACCTGAGTGGTGTCTTCACCATTCTGTCGGCATCTACCCGTGGCAAGATGCTCGTGATCGAGGCGTACGTGCCCTCAGACCAAGTGACCGTAGAAAAAGCGCTCAGTGTCCACGACGTTCAGCGAATCATGTCGGACCAAATAGAATTGTTGCAAAAGTACAAACGCGAAGAGCTTTGTCGTGCCCTCATAGATCGGGTCACATTTTTTTTCCGTGACGGCAAGCGTGTGTTGTTGATCGAGGAGGGACGGAAAAAAGTAAAAGAACGAAAGGAGGTTAGCCCTGTGAAGACAGAAAAGGCGGCCAAGGAGAAGGCGGGGACAACCGCATCTCTCAGCAATGTCGAAGATTCGAAACAAAAGGAGATCAAGAGGCAACACGTAGCATCCGCGTCAATAATAGCCGAAGACAAAGAAAAGATTGGACACCTCGGGACATTTCGTTGTGGAATCAAGATGCCCGCATCGACTCACCAAGGCCTGCGCCTCTTGTGTTGTGTGTTCGATGCATGGCAAGTGCAGCTGCACAAAATCGATACGATGCAGAAGTACCAGTGCCGGTTGCCGCCCCAGCTCAGCGAGCAGTTAAAGGTGCCATCCCTTTCACATGAAGATCGAGTGATGATCATTCGTGAATATCTTATCGAAGAGAACATTATTGAAAAACCAGAGTCCAACTTTGACCCTCATGCACACCGCAGAAATCGTCGGAAATAAACAAGTGTGTGTCTGTAAAAAAAAAAAAAATCGGCATCAGAAGAAGCCTCTCACACTTTCCTACGCGCACAAAGGCCTCGAAAGGAACCTTTGGTATGAAGATGGTATGCACTAAGCACATTTGTACAAAGTTAACATTACGTACACGTAGTACCAAGTATGATATGAGTACGAAGAATTAGCTAACTTAAGTTTTAATAACATAGAAAAACAAAAATATACAGACTTATGATAAAAGTTATCCTCTTCGCATGACCATGCAGCTGCAACCTGGCAGCTAGTGTGTGTATTTTCGGTCTTCACATTTTGCGTGTACTGCTGGTAAGACAACACATGCTTCTGAACAATATCATGTGTACGTCGGCGCAGGTGCTCTGCATGCAGATATTGCGTGCTTAGTGGGTACGGAGTACATCGTAGGACTTAGTACCAAAGAGACCCACAGGACATTTCGGAAGATGCTACAGCAGCCTCTTAGCAATCTTTTGGAAGGAATACACTATGCTTTTCGAAACTCCCGCCGTAAAAATTCCTTTAAGTGTTTGTCTTTGGCTGTAGTGAGAGACGATAGATTTTAGCACGTGCGAAAAAGCCAAGCCAGAAAGACTCGGATCCAGTCCCCGCCCCAATAATTCTGAAAACGTCGAACCGGGTCTCACTCCATGGGCCACAACGTTCACCATATCGTGTTGTACTGGGATGGGAAGGCAAGCGACAAGCTTAGCCGTCGTCGACGCATCACGTTCCAGGGAATACTCAGGCTCTCTTCCTGAATACGAACCGCCACTGGCACTGCGCACCAATACTCCATCCTCAACAAATGAATCAATATGGGCTTGGTACAATTGTCTAAAACGTGTCATAGAGTCTCCAAAATTGACGATGTTTTCAACTTTCTTGGGATTTTCGGCAATGCCCATCCTCATGTCACCTTGATACGACAAGGACGTGATTTGCAAAAATAGCATTTGCTCGGAAAAAGTCGATGGCAAAAGCAGCAAAGCAGCCGACAAGGCGCTCCGCAAGTTGGTTTCTAAGGGTTTTTCTAGCGCCGGCGACCACTTCAAAAAAGACACGGGTTTCTGTAACCGACCACTACTGTAAAGTGTTTTCCAGTCGCGAAGGTCATCCGTAAGGTCCGCAGTAGAAACAACCCCGTACTTCATTAGCTGACCTCGAAACTGCGAACTACTTGGTGGAAAAGGGACCAACGTGTTGTAGTAAAGACTCGCGGCAGACTGCTGGACGTTCACAATGACTTTTGGGCCTAGTTTCCGCGGCAACAACGCATAGTGGTCAGCATTCATTTCTATATTTTGAGCGTGCCATTCAAGCGGGTCTTCCACGGCAAAAATCATATCGATCATGGGACCACCCCTAATTTCACCACCATGCTCCTCTTTTGAGATCGAGGAGTACCCGGCTTGCTTGAATACGCCAGATCCATACGCAAAGGCAAATTCCATCGTCGGAAAGTGCGTTTCAATCATTGCGGCAAGACCCCTCGCCACGGCAGCCATGTCCCTGAACACCACACCCTGTCTGGGCGCCTGCACACAGCTTCTGATAGACGCGGGCACGCGGGCGCACAGACTCTACCGCACGCACAAGCCTCCGCCTCACATTCGCGCCCGCGTACATTAACGCCGTGGGATGATCCCAAGCATTCAAGTATCTCCGTGAGCCGCACCATGCAAAATGCGCTCCATATCATCACCGAGATCCCAACACTCACTCCGACGCTCTCTTGTACGCTATCTATCTACCGTAGGTACGGTTGCCTTCACGTACACGTCTTCCTATTAGTTAGGGTGGGGCGGCACGACTGCTGCAACTTCTTTCTTACCATTCCGACGTACTAATGTTTTGATGAGCGTGAGGTAAAGTTCGTCGATCATTCACCATTCTGCCCCAATCGCTTTTCCCTTTTGCTGAAACGAACGAGTGGGGCACACAGACCTGTATTCGGGGAGCTTGACTTACCGACCGTCCCCGCGGAGCGCGTAGGCATGGAGACGGTGCCTGCCGCTGATGCAGTGGCGTCAAAAAAAGCCGTGAAGAGGAAGAAAGCAAAGAAAGCTAAAGTTCCGCCCGAATTAGTTGGGCACAACATTGTCTGCAACGAATGCCAAACACAAATCATGGAGCTGGAAAAGTTTGCAACTGAAACGAAGGTTTCAAAAGAGACGGACTTTGCGGAGCTTTTCGTGCAAGCGCAGGGGTCACTCAAGAGGTGCAAAGAACTCCTGCTCAAAGCAAGGGCGTGCGAAGGGTGGAAACGTGAGGATGTGATGACCAGAATACCGGCGGACTTGAAAGATTTGAAGAAAAAAATCATGGCAATAGGACAGTGGTTTCGCGTGCATAAGCACCGCGTAGCCACTTTAATCGCAGAGCACACTAGCGCTGTGGAAATCGAAAACTCAAAGCAGCGCGTGGCCTCGTTGTTGGCCGAGAAGAGTGCACAAGAAGAGCTCGACGCAAAACGGTCTAGGGACTCCACGAACGTGTGGAAAAGCGCTGCGGGGTCGTATACGACCATCCAGCAAGACATGCTGTCGGCTGTCCAGCGGCCACCGGCAGGCACGCCTCCCAAAGGACATTCCAAAACTTCCCCGCGTCGACATGCGCCTCACATTCGACATCTGGCACCACCCCCGGCTGAGGTGAAATCTGCCAAGGACGAGAGAACCCAGATTGTGTCCACGTTCGTCCGCTGTCCCATTTGTACATTATTTCTACCCTGTCCGCACTTTGAAACAGCAGAAGATATACCCCTCGTTGAGCTGGTGAAAGCGCGGGAAAGGATGGACGACTATGAAACATCGCATTCCCCTATAAAGTCTCGGGCCCTTGTGTTGTTGTGCTCGAACCAAGCCAAAGGGTTAGATTTGCTAGCCTTCGTCGAACTTCACCGTCGGATATTTCTGAGCTGTATGGTTTTTACTCTCACCCCATCCAATGCAATCGAAGATCTGATTACTGCTAAATTACCGCACTGTGTGCATATGAATTATCGTCAAATGTCCAAGGCGGTAACGACTTCGAAACCGGATGTTGTGTTTGTCCTTCGATCGACCACTTTGAAGAATTTGGCGACTTTGGCAACGTCTCTTGATACAGACAAGCGGGTGGGCTCCGAACTAGACGAGATCGTCCGGCTGTGTGAGCGGCACAATGTGCCACTAGGGCTCAATAAAGCGACGGCAACGCCCCTCTTGCTTCAAATGTCGTTCAAGTGGTCGCAACTGCACCATGCCATCAAGCCAACCGCATGAAGAGAGATGTAAATAGTTTAACTTCAAATTTAAGGTAATATACACAGACTTAATATTTAGGAGAGGTCGCACAACAAGTGTGATTAGAATAAATACAGCATCGCTTATCCATGACGTTCTCTGAGCGATTTGATCAATTTCACAGCAACACCAACATTTCAGTCCCGTTTTCGGTACCGTACATTCTCGTACTGTTGCGTACGTTGATGTTAGACCAACAGTGTGTGCGAATATGTGTTAAGGACGATGCACAATAAAATCAAGGAGAAATGCTTGATCCTTCTGTATAAGAGAGGTAGGTACGAGGAGGTAATGTTGGAAGGTGACATGACATGACACATGGCACGCAATCAAGAAGAAGAATTACAGAATTACCGTTAACTGTACCATGCGTCGGTGTGTGTAAATTGTGCGAATGTGCGAACGTGCGAATGTGCGTACATGTGCATCTCGGTCCACGGCGACCATGCTGTTGTGGAGCGTGAAGGCGTGCGTGTTTGTGCAGAGGTAAATTTAGTCCATTTGAACGCTATTGTCAAGCCTATAGCGAGCATCATGGCGACCCCTGAGGGCGGGGGGGCGGCATCCATTATGGACATCATGAAACGGAGGAAGCGGACGGCAGATGAGATCAAGGAAGCCGAGCTTGAGGGCGTCTGGTTCAACGATTTAGACGTCGACGAAGCGTTCGATTTGCTACGAACATTTCGGAAGCAGCAAATGTTCTTCGACGATTACTCGGACGATGATTTTATTCATCTCTCTGACATTTTGTACATCATGAGTTTCAAAAAAGACGCGCCCATTACCGCAGAAGGCGAAACGTCCACATGGTGCGGAATTTTGCTCAAAGGAAAGGTCATTGTCAAGGTCAAGGGAACGCAGGTAGCGGTACTTCCACAAGGTACCATAATCGGTGACACCGGGTTTGTAGAGGGAGGCACCCGATCCGCGGATTGCTTTGGTGCAGAAGGAGGCGGTGTCATCGCCGTGGTCGAATACGAGAAACTCGATCTCTTGCACGAGACGCACCCGCGCTTGGCGTATAAACTTGCGATCTCACTTGGCGGTTCCGTGGTCTATAAATTGCGCAAAAGCATGGGCAAGGTGTATCAAAAAGACAACGAGGCGAGGAAAGGGGCTGGTGTCGGAAGGCGACGAATTTTTGACACCCGTTTAGGGTTTGCCCAGGATGCTAGTCAACTGCATACATTGACACAAAAAGAAATCTTGTACTTGGCTAAATTAAAAAAGGTGAAAAAACCCGAACGGGAGAGGAAGAAAAAAGAGCAAAAATACAGGGAAAAATTGGAGAAAGAGAATGCAGGTCTCTTGTCGCAACTGAAAGGCTGCCGGGATGAACTCAAGTACGCCTTCAGACGAGAGCAGGATCGGCGTCACTTGCACGCGATTGCGACGGCCGCTGCGTCGCGGTACGAGCGATTGTATTCTAAAGCCATCCCGGAACTCCAAGAAGCGAAGTATTTAGTGCCAAAGCAACAGTCTCAGATCGAAGAGCTACAAACACAACTGGACGAAAGTGAAAAAGCGAGAAAAGAAAAGTTTGGCGGGCTGGAAGAGCGCATTGAGATTATGAAGAACAGGGAGCAGCATCTGATGGAAATCACCAGGAATGCCGAGCGCGACTTGCGAATGATGTCCATTCGAATGAAATCGCAAAGCGAGGAAGAGGAAGCAAGACGCAGCTCATTGGTGACAAAAATGAATAAATTAGAAAAATCCTTTTCTCGCGTCAATGTAACTATGGAAACGCAAGAGGCGACAATCACAGAGCTGAAAACGAAGTTGGCTGATGAGCGAAAGAGCAGGCAACGCGACGAACGGGCCAATTTAATTCGTGCAAGATGGCAATCTGCCGCGGTGCGTATTCTGTCGCGACGGATTCATACCGTACGTCGAGTGGCAAAAGTCCACAATGCGTGGTGGGCTCAGTTGAACCATGTCAACTTGCTCCGTTTCAAGCACATGGACTCGATGATTGCTGAGTGGAAAAGCCGTGACGATGAAAAAAAGAAGCAACTGATTGTCGTCAACGAAACATTAAGCCACGTAGACACGCGCTGGAAGGAAACAAAAAAACAGCTCGCGGCAACTATGTTTGTGATCTTGGCGACGATCTTCCAATCCATAAAGACACGCCATGCATACCACGAGTCACTGGTCGAAGTGCAAGAGTCAAATGATAAGATAGTAGCCTTGAAGGGGGAAAAACGCGCGATAGAAGAAAGTATTGTGAAAATTGCAAACGCTGCAAAAGAGGTGCAGCGAGAAGCACATGTAAACACGGGAGAAGTGATCCGTCTGAAGGCGGAGGTGCGTGCTGCGGAGAAGGAGGTGGCCTGGAAGGATTTAGAAATGTACAAGCATAATATCCACCACGCGCAAGAAAAAGAGGAATTTTCGAGCCGTCTGTTGCAGTCGAAGGGGGCGCTTACTACCAAAGTATTGGACATAGAGAGTAAAGCCAAGAAAATATCACAAGGAAATCATGAGAGGCTTTGGGTATTGAAGCGGCTGGAAGTCATTGAACGCCGGTGGATGGTACTGGAAGAGCGCTTTGGCCACCTGATACCCGAAGGAGCAGGAGCGAGTACTCTCGGTGATTTTCGTCGAAGACCACACACAACGAACCTTTCCTTTGGAGCCTCGTCGATGCCATCGCTGGAAAACCACACACGTAGTCGAAACCCATTGCACAAGAAGTCTGGTCGGAATCGACCGAAAAAAGTAACTCCACCACCGTATTACCCGGAAAAAAAATATTTGAAAGCTCAGCCCAAATTTGGCTTAGGAACAAGTCTTTCTCATTCCTACTTTGAAAATGGACGGCAGAGGTACATCGACGGTCTGACGGGTTTCGGGACCTCCTCTGAGCTTCCTATCGGGCAGGAATGGCCTGCCTCATCAACAGAATCTTCATTTGCGAAGGTTACGAGCGGTACGAGTTCTCTGCCAACCTTGGTGGTGCCGACCCCGCTCGGTGACGAAAATGACCGTGGCAGTCCGTTGCTCGAATGGTCAAACGATGGATGAAAATGTGTACACGTGTTTGTGTGCGTGTGTATTCTTATAAATAGTATATTGGCTGTTAGTGTATGTATAAAACTAATATAATGACTATATAATTAGCAATAGAAATGTTCGTCGCATAATACGTACACATGAAAATTAATCATATATTCATATATATATGATGATCATCCGATCGATGATCAATCTAAATCTAAAATGAAGTCAATCTAAACAAATTAGCCGGCAAGATAGATTTTCGTGGCTGCTAATCACGAATCAATTGGTTGTTTTTGTTTTGTTCTAGTTTGACGCCACGGCTGTTGAATTCGCCTTACAGCGGCAAGTATGAAGCCCACGTGCCTAATCCCGTTTATGCTGGGTAGTGCGTTGACCTTGATTTTACGTTCTAGCGTTTACTTTCCTAAAAGTGATATAACTTTTTCCCGCACTAGGCATCCAGGCACAGCAGACTTAACAAAAAACCGAAATGACAAACCATCGCTTCAAGAAACTGTTGTGTATAAAGTAAAACCTTGTAAAACCCCCAGTATTCCCTTTAAGGAAAACCTTCTCGAGCGAAAAGTAAATGAGACAACAAGAAACACTGGTTGGAGAGAAAAAAAATCAACGCAGCCTTTGCTCCAATATGGGCATGGCACTCATTACATTGACAAAAATGCTAAATGCCAGCTTAAACAAAACACCAAATATACTGGTAAACCTTTCTGGGAAGAACTTACAGACACGCCTGAGGGTTGCTGTAACAAGTGCCTGAAGCGACACGAGTGTTTTATGTTTAACCATCGAGGTTATGTCTGCAACATGTTTCACCGTTTTGATTCGGGGAGTTTGAAAGCTGAAAGCGGTGTTGTATCTGGCGCGATTGCAGGGGGATTCGAGGTACCTTTTGACTGCCGAACTAAAGGTGCACATTGTAGTTGCCCAAAATCAACATGGGCTTTAAATCTTACATTTGATAAATTTCCTACGCGTGCAAGTGCTTGCTCAAAACTGCCATCAACAATATTGTTTGCTGGGGATTCGCTTACGAGGGACATGTGGACTACTCTAGGAATTTGGCTTCTAGTATTAGATGATATCGATGCTGTGGAAGCAGCAGCATTTAACCACAGGGCGGCATGTATGGTCAATGCATGGAAATATTTAGATTACTTGGGAATTACTGATTTGATGAGGCGAAAGAAAGTCTTGGTCGATGAAAATGGTTACCGAACCATTCGTGTTTGTGGGGGGCGAACGAAATTGCTTTTTCAGTCTGCTAATCAATTTGGTGATTTGTCTGGGCTTTCAAAGTCTATAAATAGTCTCACTTCAAAAATTGATGTATTCGTTATTGGCGGTGGTATACATAATATGGTCACACATGGCGATAACGAAAAGCCGTTAGTGTCGTGGCTTTCAAGGATAAATTCATTAAAATACAAAAATACCAATATTGGCCAAATAATTGTTGTGGGAACACATTACAGGGTTATTGAACTTGCTCCTAAACCATATCGCGATTATGCAAAGGGCCCGCAAGGCAATAAAAAGATTTTTCGCTGGAACGAAATTATGAAGCAACACTCCAAGGCATTCACTTTTGTCAACCCTTACAATATAACAAGCTCACTCACGGAAAGTTATGAAGACACGGAAGACGGAATGCACATGGGTTTTTGGATAAATCTTCAGAAGGTGTTCCTAGTTTTAAAAAGTCTAAGATACTAGTCGGCCACTAATTCCGAAAGCCGGTCCCGTGCCTCTGTCCATCCTTGCTCAAATTCTTCCGCTTCACTTCTACCAGGAAGCAGTTGTGAAAAGTATCGCGCGACGCCCTCATACGTGCGTCACTGTGTCGTTTGCCCATTCAGCCGCTTTCTTTGCCGCCGTTTTCATTTAATTAATCGTATTCTTTCGATACCATGACTAAATAGCTCGGTTAAAAGTTGAATATTTAGCATTGGGCTTCCGAGGGATATGGTCTGGTCGAGTATACAAAAGATATACTTTTATATAATAATGAGTATGAATATCATATATATATGATACATACTGGTATATATGTTTTTTGAGAGAGAGAAACTCTCTCGCCATTGGACATTTTACTAACAACTACTCGTACAATTTACTACACTTCTCTAGATGCACACTCTCCAACTCATTCTCTACAGCGCACGATGGCAACTGTTTTTGCACCCCTCATTCCGACGCAGACAGATCCGGCTGGGCGCCAGGCAAGTACTTCACCAAGCGCGGGGCCACCAACTTGGCCGCCTCGGCAGAACCGCACTGCTGCATTTTCATTTTCTTTAATATTTCATTGTCATCATGTATTTCAAACGGGGCGTCAAAATTGAAAAATATATCAGACCGGTCTTCGGCCATCTCACATTGAACGACAGTTTGATTCTTGGTGCTTACAATAATGAAGGGGAGGGGAATTTTGGTTTCCTCCGCGTGCGTCGCGGTTTGCGTCGAGTTGCGCCTGACTAGATTTTTGAAGGCAACCTGTTGCAACAATAGCTCCTCCAGATGACGTTTCTTCCTTTCCACCGATTTTTGGCGGGTTTCCTTCTCTCGCCGTAATGCGCCGGTGTTATTCGTCGTGCTCTCAGGCAACCCTTTCCAACTGATCTCTTTCTTTTCTTTCGAAATGATGTCCATAGCCATGAGGACGTTCAACGCATCGTAGACGCGGCGCCGGATGTTTTTCTCATCGTACGATTGATCTACGGGATTAGTCAGCACATCGGCAGCAAATTCTCGTACAAGTTCGTCAGCTACTTCGTTGTAGGACGTCTTCCCTTTCGCTTCGACTTTCTGGCAGACTTTCATGCTAAAATGCCGGAGCCCTTTGTTCGCCTTCCCGCTAGTCCCTGCACGTTGTACCCGTTTCTTCTTCTTGGCGACACCGGTCTTGGCACTTGAGGTCGGGGAATGAGGGGTTACTGCCGCCGCAACATCCGCCGCCGCTACTTTCCGCTTTTTACCGTGCGACACTACCGGAGGTTGACTGTAGTTCTTTACCGCAGGAATCACCCCGTCCTGCACGATTCCTACCTCTGCGGCAAGCTTGTCAAGGCCGTTCTCCTTGAAAATGTTGAGAAAGTCCTGGCTTAGTGCCTCCGCCTTCTCCTGCTTCGTTGACCCACTGGCAGAGCTCATGTAAAAAAAAGAAAGCAAAAGGGGATGAACAAGCAAGGAGTACACTCGCCACCGGCACCCGAAGAGCAGACACATAAAAACGCACCACCCTCGAGGCACCCGAGGCACCCCATAGCATGACTCAAAAGGGTCCGTCCGCTTGGCCCATTCGTCCCCATCGATCGTCGCGCATTACGATTCTTCTTGATGAAAGAAAGTGATCGATCATCCGAGAACACTGTACTATTATACTAGTATCTTTATAACTCAATGCTAAACACATGTTCATTACACAGAATTAATATCATGCAATGAATATCACGATGTGGATGATACTTCTCTGGTAGTCTAGACACGCAGCAACACCCTGCTTAATAGTACACAGGCTGATAACATCCATGGATCAAATGCCTATCAAACATTCGTCGCCACTAAAACCTGTAGTCTAATGCCTCAATGAGATGGCACAGTATAGTGTTACAGGGGATATCAAAACCCTATCAACATCTCTCGAATGAAATGTGCAAGTTGATCTCCTATGGTAAGACTCAGCCCTGGTACAACACAAGACGGTCTACGTGTCTAGAGGATGATGCGAGTATGAAATGAATGGATGCCACAACGGGTGGCCTATGATATACCAGTACAGAAGTCGTCGCGTCTCACTAGGGAAGAAACGGAAGAGGGGGAGGGCGAGAGGGGAGGGGGTTAGTCCTACTATTCCGACAACTAATGTGACGCTTGAAGAGTGGTTTTAGATGAGGGAAGGAATATGTACATGTTGTGATGGACTAGTATAATGATGCGTATACAAGCGTACAACGTGGGTAGAGACTCTACACATCCCCGGAAGATCTTTCCTCTCTCTACACATCTGACGTTTCAAACGTCTCGAACGATACCCCGCCCCCGGAGCCGGTGGCATCTGCAAGAACTGGAGACGTGGGCCGTTCATTTTCGGACATCTCAGATGCCCGTTCAGCTCGATTTTTTGCAATGCTCTTCAGGCTGTGATCGACATTTTTATGAATGAGAAAATGGGCGATCGTCAGGGGCACGCCGACGAGGACATTTAATAGTAAGTATATCTTCATGAACTCTAGGACGGCTGGTTTGCACGACACATTGGCCGCGTCAAAGCACATGACTACTCCAGCTATGAACCACGCGAGTTCGAAAGCCCAGAAGATCCCGTTGAATACCATCAGTGGTTTTGAATGCAACAGCACAGCCCACGACGTCTTCTCTGTGGAATCAGCTTTTGCCAACCCTTGGTCGATCCGGAAGGACAAATAAATGCTGGCCATTTGGGGGACGTATAAGATACCACTGACCAACAGCCACGTTTGCAAGTCGGACGCACAATCGGGGCCCCGAAAGGTGCCTGTTCCAAAAAATATTGCGGCTGAATTCATTGCTATACCATAAAGTATTTGTCCTACCATGATGTTGTCGTCGACAGCTTTCTGCTTTACAATCTCGCGAACATTCGCCCTGTCTTCTAGTGTACGTTCTGTCATTTCGGCGGAGCTTGACAGGGCCGTGAGTTCCACCTCTTTTGCGTCATCTGAAGTCGACATCGCTACGGTTCGCACGCGTTTAGTCAAACGTAAACTTGACGTCTGCTATCGCGAAGAAGGATCAACGAGCTTTCCTCCAGACCTACGTTGTTCCTACCCTATTGTTGCTCCAGGTCGTGGAGATCGAACACGAGGATTAACTGCCGCGATTATCATGCCGCGCAGCACGATTAACGCAACATCAACTGCTTAATTGCAGCCCCTCGAACCGCCCCCCCCAAAAACTCTCTCGAGTTGGGGGCAGACATCGACGGCAGAGGGGCAGACGCGACAGACAATACGACTGAAGTATATAAACTGGTAGTCCTGTGTCTATTTTACTACTGTACAGTACAAATTGACGTTGGCCCTAACCCTAACCCTAATCCAAGGTCAAGTACAAGGGGTGTGTCTCCAAATTCGCAGCGTACGCCCGAAGTTGCCTTAATTCCGCAGTTTCCGGTTTGCTGCCGCCGATCGTCAGGATGCAGTACTCCAAAGATTTGTCAATACATTTTTGGGCGTCTCCCAGCGTCGATTTTCGTAACACTGCCATTTGAAACATGTCAAAATACGTCCGTTGCCAATGGATGGGCTGAATGTCAACGTTGGCATACAGCGCCAGCAACTTTTCACCAAGAGCATACGCTTCTTTTTCCTTCCCATTGTTTCCCAAGGCAAACAATAGCCGGTCCATTTTCGCGATCTTCACCAGTGTCTCCTGGGCCGTTTCAGACGAGCACACTCGGCACGTGCACCTGAAGCCCCAATTCGACATGATGAAGTCACGGTGAGCCTCGAAGTTCTGTGCCAAGTGCTCCTCCGTGTAGCGAATAGTCAACTCCTCCCCGGCTTTGATTGGAACAGCGGCACTAATAAGCATTAGCTCTTGATCAGCAAGATACTGTCGTCCACAATTTGGCAAGCAGGAATGGTTAAAGCGCGATGCAGTTATGCACATTCCTACACCCACTGGGTCAATATCAAACGTGTTGCACTTGAACTTAAAGTACGCAGGGAACGCGTCAAGCAATATTTTGTCGTCTTCGGACTCAGGCACGTCGTGGGGTACCAAAGCCATGACCGCATTTTGTATCGACGTAGGCGCCTGATTCAGCTGTTCCGACAGACCATTAGCCTTCTTAAACTCGTCCAAATCTTCTTCTTGCACCCTCAGGACGCACCGTTCGACCAGCACCTTTTCCCCACGGGCAATGTCTCTCAAAGCGAAGACTCCGTGCCCACGGGCTGGACCGGCGTCGCATACGTCGAAGTCCACGCCCAGCGTGAGCGCTCTTTGGCACCACATTTTGTGCTGCTTCCAATCGTTTTTTTGGCAATCTTTCGAACAATATGACCGAGCGTTACAGCGGGAGCAACACAGCAGCTTTTCCGCAGCGACATAGCAGTACGCACACACCGGGGCCGAGCGGGTTGCCGTGGCCAAGGGGGCTTCCGCCATCACTCGAAGCGCACCGACCAGCAGAGCCTCGCTCCTCGGCAAACACACAACACACGCCCTTCGCAGAAAACAATACACTTGCCGCTTCACGAACGCCAGCTGGTTTCCCTAACAATCCTTTTTGTATTCGACTCTTCGGGTTTGGATTCTTCCTCCGACCACGGCGAGTGAATGTGGGAGAGTAACAAACTGCAACGATGTCGTCAATCTCCTTCTAAAAGAGATGGACACATTCGTACTTATAATATATTTATGATACCCAGTCAGTGATCGAACGATCGATTTCATCTTCATTATTCACGATTACATTATGT
>Ga0099797_100894_pt1 | contig 17306 bp, 21 predicted proteins | sample Uncmet_Sort48C_1_FD_89871 | JGI IMG/M metagenome (GOLD analysis project Ga0099797, IMG submission 89871) | Marine eukaryotic communities from CALCOFI LINE 67, Pacific Ocean - C012_Sort48C_1 | ecosystem: Environmental > Aquatic > Marine > Oceanic | place: Pacific Ocean: Monterey Bay | collected...
TACTTACAAGGTGTGGTTTCGCGTCAACAATGGCACCAAGGAGAACAATAAAGCATATAGCCAATAATGCGAACTTCGTTTTGATCTGCGTTGTGATTCTCATTAAAGTACTTCTCGTTTCTTGTAGTCTTTTGACTACATTTTGACTGCATTTTATGATATTTACTTACGCATGGTCTCGCGTCAATGGCCAATGTGGCCACGACCAAGCAAATGCCAATTATGATCAATTTCAACATGATGCTGAATCTGATTCTGATTCTGATGTGTTTTGACTACCTGTTCTTCTTTGTGTGAATGTTGTAAAAGTCTTATTAATTAATGCCAAGAATAACCATGCACAACAAATTCTTCTCATGAATACCTATTTCAATCCAAAGTCTTCTTCGGTACATTCCCAAACCACTTTTCCAAACATTACCTGGAAAACTACTTTACTTGGGGAGGAGGGATAGCACGCCTATAACAAACTTTTTTCAAACAATATCTTCTATCCAGTAGATGTATTCGAACTTCTAACGAACATTCTATAGTTTCTTAGGGACCGTCTCCAAATTATCGCTTAATGCAAGTGACCATTGCCGAGTGAACCCGTCGGCACCCGTTTCGCGCTTCCGCGCGAAACGGGCACCGACGGGTTCTCTCGGCCGGGGGTTATTATGGGCGGCACTTAGGATTAACCAATCACGCTAGAGACGTTGTACTGATTAACCAATGAAAACGCAAATTAAACGATAATTTGGAGATGGGCCCTTATCAAATAGAGGAAACTGTGATATTTTAATTGGACAAGATGAATTAAAAAGTTAAAAAATTGAATATAAAAAATATAAAATATAAAATATGAAATATGAAATATGAAATATGAAAAATAGACCCTCAAACATAATCGTCATGAAATATATCAATACCAAAGACCTTGTATGGGTTTGTTAAGAAAGCTGTACATATGTAACGTATTCCCCATGCAAAACATGATGCATGCAGCTCGAGATTGGAATCCGAAACATGCTATATGAAAAAAATTAAAAAAATTAAAAGCAAAATATAAAATATAAAATATAAAATATGAAATATGAAATATGAAATATGAAATATAAAAAACAGACCATCAAATATAATCGTCATGAAATATATCAATAGCAAAAACCTTGTATGGGTTTTTTAAGAAAGCTGTACATATGTAACGTATCCCCCATGCAAAACATGACGCATGCAGCTCGAGATTGGAGTCTGAAACCTTGAACTATTGTCCCCTTTTGCACACATTACACACAACGTTGAATCAGCAGAACATTTCTGAGACACTTCATTATTACTGGTTACCTGTGGCCTCTCGGGAGTAACCCATCCTATTTTCCCAAATTATTCTTACAGCTTGACTTAAAATTATCAATACACATTATCTCTCACACAAGTAGGACACCCATATTTCTTTCTTCGACTATATCTTTTTCCGGAGTTACATCTATCATTTTCTTGAAACTCTTCTTTAAGACCTCTAAATCTTATTATAAGAAATGGGATATCCCACCATCTTCAGAATTTTCTACTTCATCACCACTTAGGTACTTCAGAATCATTTTCAAGATAAAGGATTTGGTTTTCTTACCTTCTGGTATATCTGGCAGCTGTAGTTGAGTCTTCACCACTAGTAGATCTTCAGCTGATAACAATGGCAACTTCTCAATTACTTTCGCTTGATCGATCTCTACCAAAGATATATTTTGTAAAGAAAATGAATCTGATTGATGTAACGTCTGCAACCTTTTAGTTTTCAATAAAACCAATTTTGTTAATTCATTGAGTTTTGAGTAAGGACGTCTCTTGCTATCCACACTCTCTCTCTCTCTCTCTCTTTGAGTCAAAATAATTATGTATGGCTAATAGCAACAGTTTAAGGTCAACAAGTGTAAGGACATGTAACTTAATTAACGATGTACTTCACCAATTCCCACCACTACGATTTCACCCACCACGACTACCACAACCAACCACCCCATCTCCAGTCCACCCAAACATTTAACTCCATTCCCAATCACCATAATCAAACTTACTGTCGTCACAAAGATTTGAACCGCTCGTTGATGTGAAAATAACCATTCGAAAGACAAGTTTGTCAAAAACAACATGTACATATGTAACGTATACCCCATGCAAAACTTGTCACACACAGCTCGAGATTGGAATCCGAAACATGCTATATGAAAAAATTAAAAAATTGAATATAAAATATGAAATATGAAATATAAAAAACAGACCACCAATATAATTGCAAAGCCATGAAAAATATCAATCGTTAAGACATAGTACAGGTTTGTTAAAAACACCATGTACATATGTAACGTATACCCCATGCAAAACATGACACACACAGCTCGAGATTGGAATCCGAAACATGCTATATGAAAAAATTAAAAAATTGAATATAAAATGTAAAATATTAAATATAAAATATGAAATATGAAATATAAAAAACAGACCACCAATATAATCGCAAAGCCATGAAGAATATCAATCGTTAAGACATAGTACAGGTTTGTCAAAAACAACATGTACATATGTAACGTATTCCCCATGCAAAACATGACACACACAGCTCGAGATTGGAATCCGAAACATGCTATATGAAAAAATTAAAAAATTGAATATAAAATGTAAAATATAAAATATAAAATATGAAATATGAAATATGAAATATGAAATATGAAATATAAAAAACAGACCACCAATATAATGCTAAAGCCATGAAAAATATCAATTGTTAAGATATAGTACAGGTTTGTTAAAAACACCATGTACATATGTAACGTATACCCCATGCAAAACATGACACAAACAGCTCGCGATTGGAATCCGAAACATGCTATATGAAAAAATTAAAAAATTGAATATAAAATGTAAAATATAAAATATAAAATATGAAATATGAAATATGAAATATAAAAAACAAACCACCAATATAATCGTAAAGCCATGGAAAATATCAATTGTTAAGATATAGTATGGTGTTTGTTAAAAACACCATGTACATATGTAACGTATTCCCCATGCAAAACATGACACACACGCAGCTCGAGATTGGAATCAGAAACATGCTATATGAAGAATTAAAAAATTGAATATAAAATGTAAAATATAAAATATAAAATATAAAATATTAAATATTAAATATTAAATAAGTATAAAACATATAGAAGTAGTAGAGGATGGGAAGTTGTATTTCATGACAATATTACCAAATTCATATAAAAGTTTGCTTCTTCATGTCATTTCGTCAATAACTCAATTCTAAGCTAAGATATTGTTTAGTGAGATTGAAATAATTATATGGCTTAAAATTAAGGTCAACAAGTGTAAGGATATGCTACTCCATTAAACAAATGTACTTTACATATACCCCCACCAGAACAGCTTCCCTCACCACCACTACCACTGCAATGACCTGTCAATGAGCTTCCTGTCGGACTATCTCAACCTCAGGAAGTCTTGTAAACAATGTGAAATCTTGTATACTTTTATCTTAGGAAACCAACAAAATATTTACAACAAAATGAGCATGAATGCGTTCACTTAAGGAAAGAAATTTTAGCAGGGTTTTAATTTGACGGTCAGTAAAATTTGGACATTTGGCTGGAATTTAATTTGACGGTTGAAATTTTAATTAAAATAGGCAGGAATTTAATTTGGCGGTTGAAGATTTTAATTAAGATATTGACTAAAATCAACGAAATTTCTGAAAAAAAGTTAGTTTTTAATTTAATTTTGGCAAGAATTAAATTTGGCGGTGACGTTTTTTTTTAACTTGGTGGGAATTTAATATAGTGGTACACATTATTTTTTAAATTTGGTGGCAATTTAATTTGGCGGTTCGCATTATTTTTTTAATTTACCAGGGACTTAACTTGGTGGTTTTGAGCAAAAACGCTAAATAATGTATACATTACGTTTTGAATAATATAGCATCATTAGAAGCACCATATCATTGTTTTCTATCCCTGTCCATAAACATTGTCAGCAATACAGAAAGTAATCATTGAAGTTACAAGTAAGAAACCATAGGGTAACCATTAGGGTCAGAAATGGAGGATTGGAGATTCTTTGGGACAGTTTCACATATGTGCTGGTTCAATGTCTTCTGAGAAGCAAGCAGTCGATAACATGATTTATATTGAATGCTTTTGACCGTGCAATATTATCAATGCTATGTTCTTCATGATGTTTGTTGATAAAAAAGCAAAAATTGTAGGATTTTAAACAAATGAGACATTGATGTTCCCTGTGTGACTTTCCGTACTTCATACACCAATCAAGATGATGATGTTTAATGTTTTTGTTCAAACAACTTCGACATTGTCGCGAAATAAATATATCATCTCTTTTGCCGCGCTCGTCCTGATGCACATTCTGCTCATGATGAACTGTTCTCTCATGGTATGTAAGGGCATCAGACCTTTTGAATGTTCTCAGGAAGAGTTCAAATCTATGTGCCCTCTCATCACTATGTGTAAACTTATACCTCTTAAGTGCACTGTCAGAACTGAAGGGTTTTGAACATATAGAACATTTTATTGCCACCTTGTCATGAGAACGTTGGTGAGCCTTCAGTATATCAGCCCGAGAATATACCTTATCACATACGTCACACAGTTCCATTTCATTGATCGTATCAATTTAATGGTGTGGGCATAAAGGTCCGCCGACAATGTTGAGGGCTTATGAAGATGACAGATTCAACCTCTAGATCTTGTGATTTTAAGTAATAATATATATATCAAAGTTATTGAGTGGTGGAATTCCAGATAGATTTGCTGTGAAATCAGTAACTAAACTTGGGTCAGGAATAACAATACCATCATAAACTAATTTCTTTTTAATTTCACCGAGAATACTACCATTAAAAAAGTTCGGATCGGTTTCCAAATTATTTTCGCAAGCTAAACAACAAAGTTGAACAAGATCATCCTTCCTTGACTTAGAGTAACTGACTCCTCGCTCTTTTAAATAGTTTTGGAGGTCAGACACATTCCATGTTAACTAAAATGTACATCAGGTGATGCGGTAGCCATAATCAACAAAAACTAAACAATTTAAATATGCCACAGAAAGCAAAATGAGAAGAATCCTGATACACACTATGAACCACTGTTCGCCATTAATTTATGCTGGTTTGTTTATATTTTGATGTTGTCCAGGGTTGTTTTTGTCCAGGGATTGTTTTGACCAATGACTTACGCGAAGTCCCTGAATTGGCTTATTTATCTCTATTTGATTTGATACTAAGCGCTAATGGAATGGGGTTTGAAGTTGGGGTTGAGGATGTGACAGTTGTAGAGGCTGAATTTGAGGTTGCAACTGTGACTGTGGATTTGGCTGTGGTTGTAGCTGTTCTTGGAGCTGCTGCTGCTGTTGTGGTTGAGGTTGCTGATGGAGTTGCTCTTTGAACCAATTATCCAACATCCTCTCAACCTCATTAGTTGCTTTGCCAACAATACTGTATTGACATGTGAATATGTATCAGTGTAATTGATTTATGAAGTCATCGCTCATCAATTTCAAGGCATAAGGTCTTCAGCCGTCTACATATTATTGTCAAATATTTCTTCTTTAACTCATAATTTATAATTCTATGATATTTTTTAGTGATATTTATAAAAATAACCTTGGAACAGCTACTTACAGCCATAAGATTGGCATGAAATTGATACTCTCATGGTGATACCAATAATTTTAATTGATCTCAAAAAACGAGGAGTAATGCTTAAGATTGGCACTTGATAACCCAACATACACTAACTCGTATTGCAGCTTTCCAATAGTTTCGGTTTGCATTGAAATATTGTGGGAAGTCTTTTAAATCATTTCTGTTCTGATTAAAAACTACAAAGGACTCTAATTCTTTAATGGATTTTAATGAAGTGTCATCAACTCGACTTGGGAGCACAGGGACCTTCCAGATACACTCTATATTATCACAAGATTCCGTTATCTTTGTTTCTTTGAAATACACGATTTTTGAATTTTGCATTGATTTTCCAAATATTACTGTATCTGAGAAATGTTCTATGGACAATTCGCTTGAAAGTACTGACTTTCTCTTATTCCCTTTACCATTTACTTCGGTAAACCATTGCTATTTATCATCAACAGAATTACCGTAGTGAACTTTTTCTATCATTTCCTTGATCATTCTACAGAATGTATCATTTTTAACACGTTGAGCGCTATTGCGGTTTTGGGCTTGCCGCACCAAAATTGTTTTTGATTTTTCTCGCTGCTTGACCAAAAGCGTTTTTTTATTTTTGGTGGGAATTTAAGTGTCACGAGTTTATTCGTTTTTGTACATGCATTTGGACTTGACACAGAGGAAGAAGGTAGGTAATCTGGAAGGTAATCTATTTGTATTTTCCCATTCTGTAAAATATACAGTCACTATCGATCTGAGGCATGACTTCATCCATTTTAACCATTGTCATTTGTCACGAGTATACTCGTGATGATCATTGAGAGCGAGTTTTTCCGTCCCGAGTATACTCGTGGTTGTCACTGAGGGCGGGTTTTACCATCACGATTATACTCGTGATAGGCGCTCAACGTGTTAACATCGTAAATATATTTTCTCACTAGCTCATTTGTTGACATCTACATTAATGGACAGTCAATGCTTGACGTTTTGGACAAACTTACACCACCACTGGTCACACCACCATAAGCTACAATATTAGCAGTGGCCACATGATGCACATCTTCGATTAAGCCTAAAAATACTGTTTCGGTAGGCATGCGGCCAAAGTCAGGAGGTATCACAGCAATAAAACCTGTTAGCAGCTGACACAATTCTAATCTTGATATAAAAGGCACTAGCTGTTGCCTTCAACATTGCATCGTCAGCACAATAACCATCTTTTGCCATTTTTTCAATGTACGACCGGAAAGAGGAATGCGAATGCAGTGTTCAAAGATGTCCATGTTCATACTCCACGGCTTATTTTCTTATCAACTCATGCAGTGAACATCTTTGTAGAACATATATGCAACACCTCTGAAAAAGCAATTTCCATCTTTTTCTGTTTAGACGGGCATTTATCTAAACAAGGACAGCTTATTTCGAAGGGATTCATATTTGGTACTCATAAATTCAACTTCCCTGGGATAAGTTTTCTGTTGTCTCGATTTTCCTAGAACTATTTGATGAACATCTCTGTGAAGGGTGCAAATGAATCGAGCCTTGAATATGTATTTGACTGGATTGTTTCACAGATGGGCCTTCTGCATTTAGAAATAAACGTGGGAAAAGTATTCATGAGTTTGTGCTGGGATGTGTTTATGAAGTCGATTTGCTATAAGCTTGGGTTTCAGAGTACCGAGGCATTACTCTACGCAAAAAAAGCTTTGATCATCATAAACTTTGCGACATTAAGATAACATAAATATCAAAAAAACAAAATAATTTTCTTACCGGTCAGTGTCTTCATTACGTAGTAAACGATAGTATTTATGTGGATTATCACGTTCGTTGATGAAATTATGTTCCAATTTCCTTGCTTCTGCTCTAAAAACGATATAGATATATGTAGAAAACTACTGTTTATTTGCCGCACAAATATTATTCACCTTTACTTTACCAACATATTCAAAATGCTGCCAAGTAATACACTTCTCCCCTTAACATCTTTCTTTGTTTAACAAACACGTTATTACTTGATCGAAATCAAGGAAAGAATAAAAGTTAGACACTTACCTCCATAGCCGTGTCGATTGAAGTTCCTACAGATGCCTCCATGCGTGCAAATAAAAGATCCACATTTTATATTTGTTCAGCAGATGACATTCTTACACGACATGATGTTACTTCGAAGAGGTACGTGCTATAACAATCACAAGTATATCTATAGCGCTAAGAACAAATTAGCCTTGTTGTTTTTGGTAGGATCCATCCTATTAAGCAGTGATGGAGGTATATTGCTGAGTGGAGCACAATTTGGAGCCAGGTCATTTTGGTTGGTGGTAAATGGTGTAGCAGGTGGTGGTTTGATGTTGCGTTCGGGTATCATGAGACAACTGGGTGGTGAGTGAGATTGCTGAGGAAGAGGATGTGTTGGTGGAGGAGGAGAAGTAGGTACCATATGGTTCTGCGCAGTTTCTTCTTCTGTCCAATTATCCGTTTGATATGTATAATCTTTCTCCTTTATCGGATCCTTCATTAATATTTTTATCTGCTCATCAGTTTGCTTGGAAAGTGTATCAGCAATATGTTTCAGCTAATTCTCGCAAATTCGTATAAATCGGCAAAAATAACTTCCCGCAAATAAGCATTCATCTTTCGAAAACCAACCAAGCTACGCGACAAATATTTCCAACAAAAACTTGCTACAAGAACAACATTAAAAAATTCAAATAGAAAGAAATTACAAAACCAGAAAAGCTTCAGCAGTCCCTTGCTGGATTCTGATTCTGAACCCCATTTTTTGATCATCGCATGTCGATGCTGAATTTTTTCAAGGAATTTTCCTGTGGTATTCCAAGGAATCAGTCCTTGTCTTGGTTGGGAGTGGAAAAATTTCAGATGGTGCAGATGACGCACATGGCCTCTCCGTTATCTCCATTGGCGTCGCGGCATCCTCCACAGCTTCACCAAAATTTAAGGAATTGTCTCAAAATTATGGCAAATCTTGCCTTTTCATTGGTTAAAGATTATTACATCATTGAGAATATGATTGGCTGTTTTCATTTTATGTATAAATCTCATCCATTTTACAACCAAAATGGAAGACAAGCTATGATAGGAGACTGTTAAATTGTACTAGATACACCAACAACTAGGTTCATTTGCTATAATTTTGAAACACTCACATAATATTGGTAACTGATAGGTATTAACTATTGGCAGACCTGCATGTATCTTGTTGAGTTTAGCTACTCTATTTTTCTGCTGCCATCTTTCTCGAACCGCATCATATGCTTCTAGATTTGGTGTTAGATTCTGAGTTGCATCTGTAGTGTTTTCAACTTTCCATCTCGAGATAGCAGCCACAAATTATACAAAAAAGAAGATCGAGGAATTTTGCATCATATCGAATTTCTTCACAAACTCTTCACAAACTAAAGTGGATTGGAATGGGAAACAAGCAATATGAAAGTTAAAAAATTAAATATAAAGTATAAAATATAAGATATAAAATATAAGATATGAAATAAAAAATATAGAATATGAAATATGGAAGCTCTTCACACTATAACCTTAAGTGTAAACAAAACTGAAATTAATGTAGATTTTTTGTGTGAAGACAATTTTGATTAACTAAATCGGTTTAAACAAGACATGCAGTATCAAGCGGCGTCCTTTCATCTAACAATAGAGGTGATCTTTCTAAATCCAAATTTCAAACCTCGCTCGGTGGTTTAGAAAAAGGTTTAACCGTTATCACAATAGCCTATTGAAATGAAGTAAAAAAGAACTTTGAAATGTCTTCTGCTTAATAAAACAAAGGGACGTTTGAGCATGTTATTTTCACGTGTATTACTCGTTCTAATGATTCCAAATGACAAGAAACAATTTGAAAATTATTTAGTAGAGTTACACTTGCTGTAGCGAAAAACGAAATAATAGCCAATTTATCTTCCTCCCTCATGTTTACGTCTTCAAGACTTGCAAATGATCAGGATTACAAAACGTGATAATTCGCATTTTAATTCTCAACTCACAGAACTCATGATGATTCTATTGTACATTATAACATTACATGCATAATTAAATACTGATTAAGCTTAAACTGTTTTTCTATTAGTGTGAAGGCATTTTTGATTAACGTAAACTAAATGTTACTGAGACACTTATTAAACCGGTTTTATTTGTGCTTAAGTATACAGTGTGAAGAGGCTCATGAAATATGAAAAACAGACCACCAATATAATCGCAAAGCCATGAAATATATCAATTGTTAACACATAGTACGTGTTTGTTAAGAAAACACCATGTGCATATGTAACATATTCCCCATGCAAAACATGACATACACAGCTCGAGATTGGAATCAGAAACATGCTATATGAAAAAATTAAAAAGTTGAATATAAGATATAAAATATGAAATATGAAATATGAAATATGAAATATGAAATATAAGATATAAAATATGAAATATTATATGTTGAATATAGAAGTAGTTGTAGATGTTATGTTGTATTTTATGACAATATCACCAAATTCATATAAAAAATTGCTTCTTCATATTCTTTCTTCTTTATCTTTAACTCATGATTCATAATTCTGATATTGTTTAGCGATATCTATGAAAATAACCTTGGAACAGCTACATGTAGCCATAAAGTTGCCATGAAATTTAGACCCTCATGGTAATACCAGTAATCTTTATTGATCTTAAAAATCGACGAGCAATGTTTAAGATTGGCACTTGGTAACTCTAACCCGACATCCACTAACTTGTATTGCAGCTTTCCAATATTTTCGGTTATCATCGAAATATTTTGTGGGAAGTCTCCTAAGTCATTTCTCGTCTGATTAAAAACCACAAAGAAGGGAGGGCCAGTAGTGGAAAATACAGGATAATAACTCACTGTGCTTCCACAAGCGGCACACATATCTGACAACTCTAATTCTTTAATGGACTTTAATGAAGCGCCATCAAATCGACTTGGGAGCATGAGGACCTTCCAAATACACTCTGTATTATCTCAAGATTCTGTTATCTTTATTTTTCATTAGTGTTCCAAATATCACTGCATCTGAGAAATTTTCCATCGATAATTCGCTTGAAAATACCGCCTTTCTCTTATTACCTTTACCATTTACTTCTGTAAACCATTGGTATTTATCAGCAGCAGAATTACCGTAGTTCACCTTTTCTACCATTTCTCTGATCATTGTACAGAAGTTAGCTCTTTTGTTGACATCAACTTATCGAAAGTGAACTATATAGTTGATCATATTAGTAGGACGCTAAATACTTACTTATATGTATAGACATATAATCACAGTGAAGAAAGAAAGAAGACTACATACCTTCACCTCACTATTTACGGCCAAACCACTCATCTGACAGAACGAGAATTATGAACCCTTATACCTTCTTGCTAACGACTTTATTGATGAATAAGTGATTAATGATAAGCATATGACACATTAACCACATTATATGAAATGCATATTCATAAAACTAAAGACTTGGTATGCAATTAGGCAATCGAACAATCAATTTGACATCAAATTATATATCTACATTAATGGACAGTCAATGTTTTCGACAAACTTACACCACCACTGGTCACACCACCATAAGCTACAATATTAGCAGTGGCCACATAATGCACATCTTCGATTAAGCATAAAAATACTGTTCCGGTAGGCATGTAGCCAAAATCAGGAAATATCACAGCAATAAATTCGGCAGTAGCGGACACAATTCTAATCTCGATATCAAAGGCACTAGCTGTTGCCTTCACAATAGCATCGTTAGCCCAATAACCATCTTTTGACATATTTTCAATGTATGACTCGAAAGAGGAAAGGGCTCAAAGCTGTCCATGTTCATACTCCACAGCTTCTTTTCTTATCAACTCATGCAGTGAATCATCTTTGTAGAACATATATGCAACACTTCTAAAAAAGCAATTTCCATCTTTTTCTGACAGCTTAGGGACCGTCTCCAAATTATCGTTTAATTTGCCTTTTCAATGGTTAATCAGTACACCGTCTCTAGCGTGATTGGTTAATCCTAAATGCCGCACATAATGAACCCCGGCCGAGGGAACCCGTCGGTGCCCATTTCGCGCGCAAGCGCGAAACGGGTGCCGACGGGTTCACTCGGCAATGGTCACTTGCATTAAACGATAATTTGGAGACGGCCCCTTATTTCGAAGGGATTCATATTTGGTACTCATCAATTCAACTTCCCTGGGACTAGTTTCCTGTTGTCTCGATTTTTTTGGAACTATTTGATGAACATCTCTGTGGTGAAGGGTGCAAGTGAATCGAGCCTTGAATATGTATTTGACTGGATTGTTCCTCAGATGGGCCTTCTGCATTTAGAAATAAACGTGGGAAAATCATTCATGAGTTTGTGCTGGGATGTGTATATGAAATCGATTTGCTATATGCTCGGTTTTCAGAGTACCGAGGCATTACTCTACGCAAAAAAAGCTTTGATCATCATAAACACTGGGACATACTTAAAATAACATAAATATCAAAAAACAAAATACTTTTCTTACCGGTCAGTGTCGTATTCTCGAGAATTCATATGAATCCACAATAATAGGTTCCCGCAAATAAGCCTTCATCTTTCGAAAACCAACCAAGCTATGCAACAAATATTTCCAACAAAAACTTGCTACAAGAACAACATTAAGATATACAAATAGAAAGAAATTACAAAACCAGAAAAATTTTCAGCATACTCTTGCTGGATTCTGATTCTGAACCCCATGTCGATGCTGAATTTTTTCAAGGAATTTTCCTGTGGTATCCCAAGGAATCAGTCTTTGTCTTGGTTGGAAGTGGAAAAATTTCAGATGGTACAGATGACGGACATGGCGTCTCTGTTATCGCCATTGGCGTCGCAGCATCCTCCACAGGTTCACCAAAATTTAAGGGATTGTCTCAAAATTATGGCAAATCTTGCCTTTTCATTGGTTAAAGATTACATCATTGAGAATATGATTGGCTGTTTTCAATTCATGTCTAAATCTCATCCATTTTACTACCAAAATGGTAGACAAGCTATGATAGGAGACTGCTAAGTTTTTCTACAAAAATACACCAACAACAACTAGCTTCATTTGCCATAATTTTGAGTTAGTCCCTAATATACACTTATTAATATCTATTGACACAATGTATCCACCCAATATTTTTAAACCACAGGTAACATAAAAGAACACCATGACTGAAAGTGAAAGCTCCCATTTATGCTTTTGCGGGAAGCAGTTTTTGAAAGTGGATTGCGATTCGCCTCGAATTAATGAATAATAATATTTGAGTAGAATATTTACCTCATTCATTGAATTTTCTTGCTTGATGTTAACTCTAGGTTGAAGCAGTTCTTCATCTGAGTCTGAGGAGACATCTTCAAAGTTGTTATTCGCCAAAAATGACAAGGGTACAATATACTTGATATCAACAGCATTGTCTGCCATCCATATGGCCAAAACTAATTGCATGTACTTAACGTATTTAGTAGGCTCGGTTAAGTAGGAATTAGGTAATCTGGAATCATCTTTTGAAATAAACAGACTCTCTGCAAATACAGGTGACAAGCATAATAATGCCGATATCATGATAGCAACAATGCCACAAATGTCAACATCTCTTTGTAAGGGATAACGTTAAAGACACGAACTACTGCAATAGTGAATCGAGCCTTTAGTTGTGGTAGGGCATTGACAAACTATTATACCATTAACAGTATTACAATAAACCGTACGGACGAAGGCATTGAGAATGTTTAATAGATTTCCTGGAATAGGCCAACAAATGTCAACATCTCTTTGTAAGTGATAACGTGAAAGACACGAACTACTGCAATAGTGAATCGAGCCTTTAGTTGCGGTAGGGCAGTGACAAACTATTATATCATTAACAGTATTACAATAAACCGTCGGACGAAGGCATTGACAATGTTTAATAGATTTCCTGGAACAAGCCAACCAAGGGAATCACCATAAATTATTTTATTCTCAGTTGCCTTGTATATTGCTATCGTAAAATGTGATCCAGGTAAAATGTGATCCAGGTAAAATGTGATCCAGGTATAGAACTTGTACCAAGTCGGATCCGGATTCTAAACGGCCAACATTTATCATAAATATTATTTTCTCTGGTTTACAATTTTTGTTAAGAATGCAACGGTCACAAAATGTATTAACGTCACCCATGAAATTCAGGAATGCACAAAAGACTTCATCTTGCATAGAGTTCAATTTATCTGCAATCCATTGCAGATGGAAGTCAGATAGGTATGTTTTAGAGCATACTCTTGTGAGCTCACAGGGTTCTACATCGAAATCGGGTACTTTATCCAGATGTGGATGGTTGTAAATAAACGACTTAAATGCATTAATCTTGACAGTTGGCAGGATGATTTAGCAGTCTGTGTCCTAAACAACTTCATGCCGCCAGGCAACAGGCACTCTTTCACTCATTCAATCATTGTTGTGAACCCAAACATGCTTGGGGTAGGATTAGATGGCCAATCATTTACAGTTATTTAAATCATGCTGTATTTCTCGTCAAAGTCATCATTCAGAAAGTGGTAATGCACCTTCACAGGAATCCACTCGACTTCAAGATGTTTTAATGCTGCAATGCGGTGATTGCCTTCATATAGGTATGCTCTTCCAGTTTTCCTACTTACAGCTAACTGCAGTGGTTGTAGCAGTCCATTTACTTCTATATTTCCTATCAGGTCCTCTAAATATTTTTTGCCTTTGTCAGGTACCATTTTATTAATATCATCACGTTTGAATTCTGTATACTTATAAATTTCTTCAAAAGCAATCAGCTCTACAAAATCTCCACCTGCATTGGGGCTATCTACGTTTGAAGAAAACCAATTCAGTTCCCTTGAGACCGCCGATTTTACATCAAGGCATTATGCAGATGAAAGGCTGCTCGTAACGAATCTTTGTCATATCTAGATAATATAAAATAAGTGAAATAGCTAATGAAGTGTACCATGAACCATACTACTTGTTAAAATGTATGGAAAATTGGACTGGAAAGTGGAATTTGGACACAAGTAATATTGTAAAGGGCAACTTACAAAATCATATCACCAGGTTCTTCCGTCCCTGCTATAAAGTGGAATAACGGTGCTGGTGGTGATGAGTGGCACTTAGATAAAAGTTTAAACGCACACGTATTTGGTTCTGCCCCAATCTTTGCTATGGGTATTTATCAATCTCCATGGGGAGACAAAACATATCGACCTAACTCATATTTCAAAGTATTTATTCCTACCGATGACTTGTATTGTCAAGTAAAACCTAGTGGAACGAATGTTAAACAGTGGAGTACACAAACATTATATAATAAGGCCAAACGAATATTAGAGGACGATGATAAAGAAAACATTGATTCAAAAAAGAAACGTTATGTAAATATGTAAATATTTATTGAGAATAATACTATAATCTACAAGTGTTGCAGTTTCTTTCTCTTTGTTTGTACTAAGATAAATACGATACGTAAGATCAACACATTGCTTTCCATTTTTCACAAGTATATCGATATCGTTGTAAGGTATTATTTGGCTAAGTGGTGTACCCATATATACAAATTCGCAGCGGTTATGAATAGCTTCTCTTGTTGCATATGCATGTAAAAATCAACTGGACTGTTTCCATTGCAAGTGACAATTGTAGGTTTCGGTGCAATCCTTTTCGGCGCGTGATATTTAACATCTGTTTCTAAGTTGCTATAATTTTCTGTTAACTGCTTGAATTTTTGCATCAGCTCAATCATTTCGAGTACAATTTCATCACCACGATAGAAGTTTTTGTCTGGTAATTTTTGAAGCCAAAATTGACTAGTTAATCTTCCCGGTGTAGTAAAGAAACCAATTTCTGAACGTTCGTAATAAGACGTAAATATATTGGCAAGCGTGGATTTGCCTGAGTCACTTTCTCCTAATAAGACAATTCCACGCTTTTTAGTATGTTTTTCTAGAAGTACATTGACTAACCGAGTAATTAATTGTTCGATTGTTTCGTAATTACTTAAAGCGATTGATTCAAGCCAAGTAAGGAGTGGTCCTTTAATTTCTGGTTCGATGGTAGAATTATTAATTCTTTGTGCAAAAGTTAAATTGTCTCTGTTTGCGATAACTTGGCCGTACCATAATTCTTTTATAGATCGTAACATACTTGACGGAACCTTGCGCTCGATGCGACATAGTTCAGGATCCGTCAAGTATTTGGCGTATTCTTCGTCGCAGCTAATATTGTTCTCAACTATATATTGTATGAGTAAGTCTTTGTTATTGGTACTGAAGGCTGTTGGTTTCGAGGCGTTGTTGGAGTCTTTTCTCGGTTTCTCCAATAAGTTTAAAGTCTTTTTCAATCGATTCTCTAATCTGCGTCTTTCCTTCGCGCTCCCTCTTTTCGATGTACGCAATAACGTTTGCCAGGTACTTATCGTCTTGGATGAATTTGACGGTGGTGGTATATCTGCACACTCCGCAGGTATCTCTATCCGGGTATCCTCTTGCAATACATTTACAGGAGTCGCAGGGTTGGTAGGATCTGCAAACTTTAACCCGGAGAGGTCTAGTTGCGGAAACAGAATTGGACTGTGCAATATATCGCTTACGGACGTGTCTTTCGATGCGTCTTCCCACATTAAATTTTGGCTCAGAAGGTCCATTAATGAACGGGACACTTGCGAGGTAGTGGGTGTGCCATCCTCGGTCTGTCCCATTGCAATTTTCCCGGTGAGTTGCTGTAAGGAGGACTTCTCCGGGGTTCCGATCGTCAAATAATTTTGGTATCTCGGCTCCATCGGCGATAATGTGGACGAGATGTCCGAGAACACACTCGGGCTCGGACTCCGTTTCAGATTCAATGGTGGTGTCGGAGACCGGACCGGCGACGTCTCCTCCATCTTCAAGCGCTTCCTGATGGTGCATTCCTCCATCGTTGTTTGACGGCGTTTCGTAGGCGTCTTCTTCACTGGGCTGGGATAGTCGGTTACGTTTATCACCGGAGCTTTCTTGGCTACTTGGGCGTGGATAGGTAAACTTTCGCTTACGACGATTTCCGTTGCTGACATTGGTTCTAAATAATTAAAATCAATAGTATCATTACACGTACATAAAACTTGTCCACAAGCACCTTCTAATAACTCCAACTGTCTTACTAAGCATGCATTGCACATATCACTATCATTGTTATTATTCGTTATAAGTTCTTCCATAACGTACCTATATGAGTATTCTGGTTCATTTCCATCTTGTAATACATCTATCTTCCCAGTTTCTAATTCTTTCATAAATGCTGTATAATTTTCCATGTTAACTGTTTGAATGTTAAACAAGTAATGCGGAGGTCTGCACTAAACGACTTTTTATATCCAACTGATCCTGAAACCAAAATCGCGTAATGGTATCACCGCATCCAACCACATCCTTTATGTTAATTCCTTTGTTTCCTTAACAATGGCCTATTGTTTCTATTGTTCTATTGTTATTTTAAACAATGTCGACAAATTCACTGGACATAAATGGACTGTTTGGAAAACCATATTCCAGTTGACACCCAAGAAAAACAAATGAATTACATAATAGAAATTTA
>Ga0099797_100895_pt1 | contig 17304 bp, 13 predicted proteins | sample Uncmet_Sort48C_1_FD_89871 | JGI IMG/M metagenome (GOLD analysis project Ga0099797, IMG submission 89871) | Marine eukaryotic communities from CALCOFI LINE 67, Pacific Ocean - C012_Sort48C_1 | ecosystem: Environmental > Aquatic > Marine > Oceanic | place: Pacific Ocean: Monterey Bay | collected...
AATGACCGTCCGACGTCCGCGACCATCACATTTGTTATGGTATTGGTATAATGTAGTACATATTATTATGATGAAATGATCATATTATTACTAAATAAATAAGCTTTTGATAAAAAAAAAAGAGGAGGAAGGAAGTTATAACTTTGATACGGTACGAAATGTATCTTTCCATATAAAATTAAATGAATAAAAACTGAACATGGTTTTTCTTAACGAAATGAGGTAGAATTGTGTTGCGTTTCCATTCTCGGTTTGGATCGGTATTGTTCTATTATTATTATTTTAAAGGAAGGAAAGAACGAAAGCGTCTGTGGTACAACGAGAGAATGGGTGTCCAAACCCTCTTCCTTCAGGCCTTTGTTGTCACTGCTTTGGCAGTCTTCTCCCTCGGCGTGTATCAACTGTACTTTGTGATCCCTGCGGGTAAGAATTCGTGTGAAATGACCTACATGAACCCGCACTATGCCAGATTCTCCATGAGTGTGCATTCCGACAAGTTAAAGTACTTGAACAAGAAGTACGCCCTGTACCGTTTTTTGCAACCAAAGTACGTTCCGCGGCGGGACGCCCTGAGGGTGAGCGGTGTCCCCGTGCTCTTTGTTCCTGGGAACAAGGGGGACTACAAGCAGGTTCGATCCCTCGGATCGGTTGCCGATAGCATGAGCAAAGACATAGGAAACGGCCGTCGCTTAGAATTTTTTACGCTAGACTTTGGGGAGGAAGCCAGTGCCTTCAACGGGGACTTGCTAGACGACCAGGCGGAATATATAAACGCGGCCGTCGCGGCAATACTACGACTGTACCGAAAAAACGCTAGGGGAGACAAGAAGCTGTTGGCAAAGGCCCCGACCACCGTCGTCATCGTTGCGCACTCTATGGGCGGGGTTGCGGCCCGCTACGCGTTCACCTTGGACTCGTTTCGCCACGGCACCATGAGCACGGTCATCACCCTGAGCACGCCGCACACGAGGCCACCGGTAAACATTGACTCGAGGCTTGGGTCGCTCTACAACGAAATGAACAACCACTGGGGAATCGGGGCCCGCAAGTTGGCCCACAGGTTCATCGAAGCCGCCATCCGAGATAAGAATGAAACTCTCCGTAAGCAGCAGGAAGAGGCGGCAGCCGCAGCGACGGAGACCAAGGTCACCGACGAAGAGCACGTGCTGTCAGAGTTCGACGAAGACGAGCCGCAGGTCACGGAGGAGGAGGAGGCAGCGGAAACGTCCGGCAGCACCGAAACGGAGGCGGGGCAGAAGGTCGAGAAGGCGAAGCCGTCCATGTCCTGGCTACAGTATTCAAAGAGCTTTTTCGTCAGCGCGGAATCTGAAAAAAAAAAGGGGGAGCCAAAATTGACACCGGCGCAGCTTCGTGTCAACAAACTTGCCCACCAAATGAAACCTGTCGTCCTGGTGTCCTTGGCTGGCGGGAAGAGGGACACCCTGGTGGACACCTCGCTCTGCGCGGTAGCCCCCGTCGTTACGCCCGACCGTGGGCTGGCAGTGCGCACCGAAGACATCCCTGGTGTTAAAATTTCGATCGACCACCAGTGTATGTGCTGGTGCAACCAGCTGATGAAGTCCATTGCGGTGTCGCTGTACAATATCGTCGATCCCAACACGGGGAACATCTACAAACGGGTGGAGGAGAGAATGGATGTCTTCCGTGAAAATTTTATGCCCGAAGCCGCGGCAAACGCCGCCGCCGACGCAGGGCATACGTTGAGGAATGGGCTCAGCCGAACGGTCCCGTTCACGCACGATCTGATCTTTACCGCGAGCAATGAAACCGTGAAAAGGGCGGTTGGTGGGGAGTACGGTAGTGTGGTTCCAGTCGCGACGGAAATAGTGCGCTCGTACGGGCCATTTCTGTTCCCCCTGTGCCTTGGAATACTCCTCCTGTCGTTCGCGTACCAAATGACGATGTACTTCCCGTCGGACGGGGGGGCGTACCCGTCGATGGAGGAATCGCTGGACCCGAACAACCACCTGCTCAACGTGTTGGTAGGGCTAGTGCAGGGAAGCCCGCAGAGCCCGTCCGGGCAGTTTTTCAGCGACGAAAAAGGAAAAGAGTTGGTGAAGAAAATCTCCTCGTACTTTTCTGTACTTTTCTTTGCCCTCTTCGTCTATCGCTCCCCGTTTTTTGGGTCGGGTACCATTTCTGAGGGTCTGGCGGCATCGGGGTCGGGATCCACCGTTGTCTGGGCAATTGACACGATGGTAAGAACGGTCGAAGTGTTTTCGATCACAAGCCTGTTGCCCGTGGGGACGGGCTTTCCACCGTTCTGGATTTTCTGCATTTTGTACCTGGTGGCTTTGGGGCTGCTGCGCGCGGTAATACTTTTCGCGAAACTGGTTCAGAAGGTAACGGGCGCCTTGCGTTTTCCAACGATGGTTGAAGCTTGCGCCCCAGTGTACACCAAGCACCAACGAATGGTCGATGGGGTCTTTTGGATCGTCTCGGTGTTTTTAGTCGGGCACTTGCGGCTGGAACACATCGTGTCGCACGGCTTTAACTATGTCCTTTCCAATGCGCGCCCGTTCGCCTTTAGCCGAGAACTGGGTGCCCTTTTGCTAGTAATCACGCTCAGCAACCTCCTGAAAGGTGTTCGCTTCATCTTCCTTTCGTCTTCTCAAGAGGGCACAAATCAATCCTTTGCAAACTACCAATTTTCAATTGGTCTGTTGCTTGTGTTTACCGCCCCGTTCCACGTTCCCGTTGCGTTGAAGTGCCTGAACACGATAGCTACGGACAGGGGATACCAACGCGGAATATTTGATCTTACCATCACGTTCGGGCTCGAACTCGGCTCGTTCATGCTGGCCCGAATGGCTGGAGTGCTGCCAATGCGCTGCTCTAGTGAATCGACGTCGGGGAAGAAAATGTACTATGGTATTGAAATAGGGCCCATGGGCCCGTCTCCCCAACAAGGGGAGGCGATTCGAAACGCAGTCTGGAAGGATACCAAGTTGAGGGAGATTCGGGACAGATCGGCGGAGATCGATGCGGACTATAATGAACTAGTAGAATTGACGGGTCAAGTCGAAATTGCGGTGCAAGCCGGGCCTCCAAAAGCGTACGATGCAAAGAAATCAAAAGATGCGATCCATCTTCACCGGCTTTGTGCAACTCTTTCAGACGTCAAAATGATGAGCAAACTCTTAAAGATGGACCTCATTGAGCACAATGGGAACCAGGAAGTTCGGATGGGGCGAAAAGCGTGCACTTGGAAATTAAACAGGTACTTGAACAGTGCCGAAAAGTTGTCCAAAGTTTCCAAATTAATGCACGATACGTGGGAAGCCCTGGATGATGTAAAGAACCAGAACGGCGAAGGGTTTGAAAGCAGCGATGCTTTCAAGGCAACGTTGACGAGCTGGCAAGACAAGTGGTCGTCCATTGACGGAGTAGAAGCGTATCCGCCCGCGCGAGTGTCAAAGGAGACCGACGTCTTGGACAACCTTGCGATATTTGAAAACCCATACAAGGCGCTAGTGAAAAAGAACCCGGTGCGTACAGGAGACGACAATGCGGGCAGCGGTCGCTCGTTTTTCGGAACTGAGGACTTTGACTTTTTGACGACGGTGATGATTTACATTACTTGCTTGATTGGTGGGTATTTTTGTTGCCTGTGGGGACTTTTGAAAATGCACAGGTGCCTTTACTTTGTCAGCTCTATGGGGATGCTTTTGATGTTTCGAGAACAGTGAAAACTTAAGCAGTAGAAGGGAGAGATCAGGGTAAATTTATGCGTTTACCATTAAAAGTGTTTAAAAAAACAAGAAAATTGGCTGTTATTTAAGTAATTAAATGCCAGGAAAAAATTATAAAATTAAAGATTTGTACGATACTCTTAAGAACAAGGTAAGTAGGAATACTTTTGTAAGAATTAGTCTTTTTCATGTTTAATCGGTACGTACGAATCTGAAAGTTATCCAGGTAAGAGTATCTATGATTTAAAGTTTTGAAACTTTTACAACTGGTATCCTACGACTTATCCTAAATCTTACTCGTGACATAAACTGCACAGCCGTAATGTAACATTACATATTTATCTAGACATGAAGTATACCAGACGAAGTTTAGGCTAGCGCTTTTTGCAAACGTACATAAAGTGAGAGTCAGACGCGTCGTTTCCTTCATCAAACCCAACTATACGCGGTTTTGAAATCGCTGCGTGGTTTATGGACCACTGCCTATTCCCGGACTGTAAATGTGTGAGTCTAGTCTGCGGAACGCCGTGGGAGATAGATATATAAACGCCCCCTGGTTTTAAGACCCTGTACATTTCGTCGTTCAATCGCGCAATATTCGAAAAGCTGTTGTCTCCACACAAAACTGCGTCGCCCAGTGCTTTTTCAATGATCAAATCAAAACACCCATCTGGTATAAAGTCAAGGTTTAGGCAGTCCCCAACCAGAAATTCTATCGTGTCGAAATTTTTGTAACGGTCTGTTTGTTGCTGCACGACGACAGTGCTTACATCGATGCACGTAAGGTTTTTCGCTCCATGATCGAACAAGTGACCAGGTAGCGGGGAATTTCCACAACCTGGCACCAAAATTTCAAATTCCTTCGCATTCTGGTCAACGTGTTGCAGCAACTGATTCTTCAATCTACCAAAATTTTGATACCAATCGAACTGCTCTGTGGGCCCACGAGCAGCATATCGCTCGTCCCAGTATGAAGGGTTCCCATAGTCCGGCATAATGTTGCGGAAGAATTAAGTATTCAACCAACCAGCTATGAACGTCTTGACATATATATAAATCAATCCTTCAAAACATATAGAATCGTCACTTCTACAAAAGTCAAATCTGTTTTTTACATACAACAAAAAGGGAATGCAATGCAATGTTGCATTTTTTGCATGATCATGATGCCGTTAATTTTTTTAGTAATTATTAAATAATAATATCATCCCTCCTCCTCCTTCCTCCTCCTCTCTTTCTTTTTTCTTTTTAAAAATAATAGGAATAATACAATAATAATAATACATTTTATTATTTTTTATTTCTATTATTATTTATACCTACCTATTATTACAGTATAATAGTAGAATATAATGGCTGGCTGGCGGCTGCTACGCTTCTTTATATTATTATTATTTTATTATTATTTGTTGATGAGAATTTGAATTAGAAAAATTGTGTTTTGGTGGAAGACTTTAAAAACGGACAATGTGAAATGAAATATGAAAGGAATATCTGTAATTACGCGTAACGAATAAATGAAATAACGTGTCTGTTTCCGTTTATACAAGTGGATGTTCTGTCACAATTAAAACCTTCTTGGTGTTTGTCCGTGTAAAGCCGACTAATAAATAATAATCGTTTTTTTGAGTAGGTTCTCGTATTACATGACAATATTGCCGTCAATGACTAGTACAACCAGCCAAAAGAACGAGAAGCGACGGGCTGAGAGATGGAAGAAAATGTTTGTGTACACGATGCTGTTTGAGGTGGTCCTTAATGTTTTGTTGATAATATTTGAGCCAACGTACGTGTTTGACTGGGATGCCTACATGGAAGAAGTTTACGGCGTCTTTCACAACGGCACGTTTGACTACAGCAAGTTGAAAGGGGATACGGGCGCGCTGGTGTACCCGGCCGGGTTTGTCTGGTTGTATTCGGTCTTTTACAAACTTTTTGGTTGGGATTACGTGCATTTTACGACGGAATACCCAGAGAGTAGAAAGAACATATCTGGGTACGAAGAAAGGACAATTCGCCCAACGACACGGATGCACTGCATGCAGACCATGTACATGTTTTTGTACTTGGCCGTGCTGGTCCTACTCTTCCGAATATTCAAACGAACCAGAGCCGTGCCGCCGGAAATGTTCCCCCTACTCTCCCTTTCGAGAAGGGTCCACTCCATCTTTGTTTTGGGCCTATTTAACGACTGTTTCGCCCTCTTCTTTTTGTTGGTAGCAATTGAAAGGTTCACAAAAGACGATTGGCTCGTCGGATGCATTTGGTACAGCATAGCCGTGTCGATCAAGATGAACATCTTGCTGTTTGCGCCAGGGCTGTTGCTGCTGTTGTTGAAACGATTTGGCATGCGCGAGACAATTTTCCCACACCTTACAACGTGTGCACTTGTGCAACTACTCGTTGCCGCCCCATTTTTGCTTACGTACCCGGTCCAGTACATACGGGGAGCGTTCGACTTTGGTCGCGTTTTCTTTCATGAGTGGTCTGTGAACTTTCAGTTCCTTCCGGAGTCCGTCTTTCACAGCAAGTTGTTTAGTTTAGGGCTGTTGTTCAGTCAAGTGGCCGTTCTTCTAATGTTTGTGAACCTGAAATGGTGCAACCCAGAAGGTACCGTGTTGATGTCGTTCAATTTTTATTCAGGAACAAGTGCACGGTCTGGAACCTCCCCTAAACGAGGGAGAGACCTGCCAGTCGAACAGATCGTGAGCATTCTCTGCACTTCAAATTTTATCGGAATTGTATTTTGTCGATCGCTGCACTACCAGTTTTTGGTGTGGTACCATTTCAGCTTGCCGTATTTATTGTACCAAACTCCATACCCGTTTTTGGTGAAGGCCGTGCTGCTTGGTGCGATTGAAATTGCTTGGAACCAACATCACCCGATGAAATGGAGCTCCATTGTGCTGCTGGTCTCTCATTTGATTTTGTTGTTTGGATTGTGGCGAGGGCACCGAGATGTTTTTTTTACGAAACGAAAGCGAAAAGCATAAGGGGGGGAGGTAGGATAATTATTAATAAAGATTCTTCTGCTCGCATAGATAATAGTGCTACTAATATTATTATACCAAAGTCGGGGTTCAACTATTAATACTACCGTATAGTAAGTAACTCTACTATAAAAATTAATATTTTTTTTCCTTTTTTTTTTGGTATTATAATATTATTATTACTACAGGCAATAATATGATTATAACAACAACAAAGAGGAGAAGAGAGGAGAAGAAGAAAGAAGAAGAAGAAGAAGAAGAAGAAGAAGAAGAAGAAGAAGAAAAGAAGGAAGAAGAAGAAAAAAAAAGAAATGCAAATATTAAATTGTGATCTAAAACTCTAACTTCTACCTTCCGTGGGGAAGCTAAACACTACACAATACGATTCGAGGCTTGAAACAAACAACATTATTAAACTTAGCTAATCGTGTTGACATCTCTATTATAGTATTATTCATCCGCTAAGAATAGAAAAGCTGTAAGAGACTTAAATATGATCACTATCTTCGGCTCCGAAAATTCTCCGTACTCGAAAAAAGTTCATTCCTATGCACGGTACAAAAACATTCCTCACGAATGGAAAACAGATATAAGACGAGGGCAAACGCAGAAGGAGTATCAAGAAGTTGCCAAGTTGCCGTTAGTTCCAGCTATAAGGACCATCTCCGGTGAAGGAATGCAGGACAGCACGCCTATAATGGAATATCTGGATCAGCAGTACCCCAACGCAATTTCTACCCGTCTACCCAGCAACGAGTTGAACTTCATTTCAGTATTGTTGGAAGAATTTGGAGACGAATGGGCAAACAAGTGGATGTTCCATTTTAGATGGCACAGAGCCATTGACCAAAGAATAGTATCGCTTCGTTTGGCAAAGGAAATGTTAGGAGACAATGGAACTGAAGAGGCATTGGTTCAAATGTCAGATCAGATCCGCCGAAGAATGTCTGGACGTGGTTTTGCTGTAGGAAGCAATCGTGTTACCGCACCAATGATTGAACGTAGCTTCAAAGCAGGAGTCGAGCAACTTGAACGTCATTTATCAACCCGTCCCTATTTGTTCGGCAAAAGACCATGCTGGGGTGATTTTGGTATTGGATGTCAAATTTACCAAGCCCTCATCGATCCGACAGCCGGAGAACACTTAGTCAATCATGCCCCTCGGGTCGTTCAATGGTGCACCGCCGTGATGGTAGGGAGTCGTGTATTGCACGTATCAAGTGATGAATGGGAAACGTGGGAAACACTGGCCCCCACACTTCTGCCTTTTGTGACAGAGCAAGTTGGCGAATTATTTTTAGCATGGTCCAATGCAAACAGTCAATGCATTGTCTCGAAGAAAAACGAATGCGTCGTGGAATTGCCCACAGGCTACGGTACATGGACGAACAAAGTGGGTGGACCACAGAAATATCAACATAAATCACTCCAAATGTTGCGAAAGAAATATAAGGTGTACAAGACCAAAGGGTTGGATGACATTTTGAAACAAAGCAAGTGTTATGACGTATTGAATGCGAATAGCCACGGTACCAGTCAAAGTAAATTATAGAATTGTTCTGGTCGCTTGAATTTTGTACGTGAGAATAGATTATAATCACTACAATCATCCGCCGCAAAAATTCTACTGCTAGTAGTACCACCGGTACGGTAGTGACAACAAAAATACCGTAGCATTGGATTGAAAATACCCCCAGCTGTACCTGTGGCCTGTGGGGAACCCGTTCCTTTCTTCCGTACAGTGTGTAGTAGTACCGTTATATAAATTTTATTATCGCGATAATACCGTACTACATGGTACCAACCTGTACCTGTACCTGTACCTGGAACGTATTGATAAGTCTTCTCTCCTCTTGGTGGTGGTACGACGTACCGTACCGTGTACTACTACAACTTCAATTATCTTCTTCTTCTTATAAAAATTGCGCACCTTGTTGTTTGTCAAGAGAATGCGCGCTTACGAGTGCATACTTGAACTCTGTGATAACATGTAAATTAAGAACAAAACTAAGCGCCTCCGTCCCCCTTGCTACTCAAGGACTCTTTTGATCATTGGCACGAGCAGACTTACAAATGAATGAGCAGCCCCAAGCCAATCAGGTGGATCAGTGGTCGGAGAGTCAGCCATGCACTTTGTGCAGAAACTGTCGGGTCAACCGCTTGAAGGAAGGAAGCGCTCGACGAACTCAAACCCCTCCTGGGAAATTGCTACCATGCATGTACTTACTCTCGCTGATATCGACTCCTCCGTCACCGGAAAAATTTCTGTTGGACGAAATGACTTTAAAAAAACAGGGTCGAAACCGTGAAAGATTTTGGAAGCAAAACTTGAAGATTCCTGTGTCTCAGCGAAAACGGTTTCGGAAAGACTCATCCATATTTTTGTCTCCCGCTGCCAAGGAGCGACAGGCCCATTTTGAATCGCTGGAATTGATGAAACAGTACAATACTCTATCTGTAAATATAGGAGTCAGACAAAAGCATCGATGCGCAACTGTGATTGCCAATTGGTGGCGTGCAAGACTCGCGAAACGAGTCTTGATCGAGATAAGGAGACAAAGAGAGCTCCGCACGGAGGCTGCGCTGGTAATACAACGACTACTACGCTACTGCCTGAAGCTGCTGCACGAGGAGCAGTTACGAGCCTCGTGCTGCGTGCTACAGAGCGTTTGGAGAGGCCGAAAGGCACGCCAGAGAGTGTGGCCAATGTACTACCATGTTCTCAAAAAAGCAACCCTTGGTATCGTGGCCCCGAAAAAATCTCCTTTGTCGAAAGTCTTGGAGGCATGTTCCCTTTTTCTGCCGCCTGAAGAAATGTCAATCGCCCAATCATGCGTGAACCTCGTGGGTGGGGGGGTGAGTGCTATCTACCACATCGATCCGTCGTCGTCCCAAGTGCTCCGAGCAATACGATTGCGGCTGTCCCTCCCGTTGGTGCATGCGGAATTTTTCCGGTGCAAAGAAAAGAGAAAGAAAAAACAATTGAAGGAGCTGGCCAAGAGAAAGCGAGCGATGGAGCTCGCCAAAATGGAGAAAGAACGGAAGGAGAGAGACAAAGAAATGCAGCGGCTCGCTATGCTAAAGCTTAGAGAGAAGGAAGAGAAGATACAAGCAGAGCGGCAGAGAACGTTGGCACTTCGCCGGGAGCAAAACCACCTTCGTTCAGTGAAAGAGGAAGCGAGAGAAAAGAAACGCATGGAGCGTGAAGCGCACGAGCGACTGTTTCGGGCAGAGCAGGGGAAGTTGGAGGCGGCAAAGGCGGCATTGCAAAAGGAGGAAGAAATGGCTTCAAGGAACCGGGAGCGCTTGAAGAACGATGAGGTACGAAGGCTTCAACGATGGAAAGCCCGTGAAGAAGTGAGAAAACGGGACGAGATGGAAGAGAAACAGTACGAACTGGGAATTGCTCTGCATGGTGGGGAGCACCATAAACGAAAGGGGGTAGGTGGCGATGATTTGTTGCAGTCGACGGAGGACGAATCGGAACAAACCGCAATCGACATTTACACACTGTGACCCTGTGTACGTACAAATACATATAAATACCATACATAGAAAGATAGCTCTGACGACAACTACACACCACAGTTTTTTAAAATAATTTTGTTTAGTCGATAGGCGTGATAAAATGCGAGATTGGGCCACACGCATCCCAGAGAGAGGAGGGAAGGGTCTGTCGACTCTGCTCCATGCGATTCTGAGGGTTGAGCACAAGCCTCGGTATTTTCGCGACGGAGGCAGTGAGGGAACGATGCCGAGTAGAGTGTGCAAGAGGAGTAGGTGGCAATAAAAAAAGAGTTATTCTACTTTAAACTAAATTTGCGAACGGTAACGTTGTCCTTCTCTTTTTGACCCACGAAGCAAACAGCCCCCTGGTCATTTCGCCAGCTATATATATATATATAAGGGGTTATCTATTTGGCTTGTGCGTCCTCGGCTTCGGCTACTGCCTCGGCTTCCGCTGCTTTACCTACATTTGGTCGTACAAACTTACAGATGGTCTGGCACTGGATGGATGGGTCTTCGTTTTCCTCACCAACTTCCATGAAACTTTCTTGCTCAACGGCTTGTCTTTCCCCTCCGGCGGTTTGGATGGCTTCACGGTATTTTGCTAGTTCTGCGCGCATCAATTCATTTTGTTCACGCAATTCATTCAATTGCTTTGCTACTTCTGCGTCAACGTGGGCGGAGCAAGTTGCGACTAAAAAGGAAATAACAAGGGCGATAACGACAGCAACACGAGAGTTCATTTTCGACTGTGTTTTTTAAAAGAAAATCTTCTACAGGTTTGTATAAGTTGAATGACTTGACTAAGATACTTTTTCTTTTTGTGTTTGATAAGGACTATTCCGTGAGAAATGGTGAACGTTTATAACTGCAGGTTTTCGTTCCACTTTGATTCATCGACAACCAATAGTACACATCCAATTCTACTATAACTCAACTTTCTTCCATAATTAAATAAATTATTTTAATATAATATAGAAATACAATGGTTTTTTTCACGTTTTTTCTTAGAAGAATGATAAAAAATGAAATATTATTATACGTCTCTTCATCCTATTAAGGATATGTATACATATATATATGTATATATACTATTCTATATAATAATTATATTTCTATCTTTATTAATTATTATCCTTAATGTAAGAAAACAATATCAATCTTGTCGATCGCTTTCTTTTAATAAATGTTAAAAATAGGGTACCCCCCCCCCCTATTTCTTCATCTCATTCCAAATGATGAAAGATTGACGGGTCGTTCCTTCATTTTGTACATTTTGAGAAGAGAAGGAGAAAGAGCATTGGTTACCATTGTAATACTAAAACTTTCTTCTTTTTTATTGTACTTGATTGTTATAATTTAGTATAGTAATTGCATTCTATTACTTATGAATTTATGTTTAACAGGTGAATTGTACTTTGTGTTTTACCTATGTATAGAATATATGTGGTTTTAGTACCAGTACCCTTGGTACTACTTCGTCAAGGTGAATGTGGTAGGACTGGGTTGAATTTTGTACAGACCTCTTCGCCTGGCTGGACCCCTGGCGCGAACTTTTTCCAGTCGCATAGTTGCCCTTTGCTCATCGTTTCCAAACATTTGTCGGTCCGCATCGTGGTCTTGTCGGAAAAGTAGGTGGCGGCAATTATGTTGCGAACGTTCCCTGATAAATTTGGCCCAGCGCTGTGGAAGCAGTCGGTGGCGTGGATAGACAGATCCCCTAGCTCGTACGTCCACGTGTCTGGGCGGGCGCCTGAACTTTCCAACGCACTGGCGCAGAACTCGTCGTACTCGTCGGACTGTTCTTCCTTCGGGCAACCATCTAGCTTTGCAACGTCCCATGAGTCCAAGCTCCTCTTTGCCACTCCCCGCACCTCTCCGTTTGCCACTTTCTCCTCGTCGTCGGAGCGGGGAAACACCAGCGCCCCGTTTTCTGGGGTAGTCCGGTGCAGTGGAAACCAGACCGTCACGACCTTTCTCCCGCTTAACGCCATGTACCCGTTCGGCCCATCGTCGCAATGCCACAGCGTTCGCTTGCTCCCGGGCACACGGCTCAGAAAGTTATCGTGGTACATTCGCACGTTGTCGCAGTCCAATAATTTACAAACGATGTCCCCGATCCGCGGAGAGAGCACAATCGCGCGGACTACGGGGTCGACCGCCCACATCATTTGAATGTTCCACGAACGGGTTGTCGGCTCGGACACTTCGTTCCACCACCGCTCCGTGTCGTCGGCGGTCCCGTTGCTCTGCCTCGGTGTCTTGGCTGGCAAGGATACGTTCCGGCCACCCGTTGCCTTCGTCGCCATCCGGATGATACGCTCGCGTGCGGCGGACAACAACCCGGGTGGGAGGACGTTCCGAAGCCGCAAGTATCGCCTCGTTTGAAAATCCCTGACGTCCGCTGGGGTCAAGCCTTCGTAGGGCTTCCTCAACTCCAAAATTTCCTGCTGCAATATTTCTTCGGACGGCACCTCCCTGTAAGGTTGAGACCCTAACGATTCGAACGACTGGGGTCGCCGGGAACGAACCCGAGCGTTCAGTGTCGCCCACGTCGTGCCCACTTGGCCGTCGCTACTAGCGGCCAAGGACGCCATGTCTCCCTGAAAACCCTATTATTTTGTCTGTACCGCAAACGTTCGCCTTCTCGCACGGTGTTACTTACACTTGTAAGAGAAATCTGTGGTTGAAAAACGATGGTAACTATTTTCAATTTCAAATAGTCATTTCTTCAGGTATTTTAACACAGATACGATGATGATAATAGTGATAGATACCTTGGTGGCGGTGATACAATCATAAGTGTATGTACTCTCTTCTTCTCTTCCTTTTCTTCTTTCTTCCTTCTTCTTCGTCGTGTTGTGGTCGTCGCGACGACGATCGATAAAAAATTGTTTTCGCGAAGAAAAAAACATTAACCCTTACTGTGTCTATATTTCCTTACTATTATTATGTAAATGTAGAATGCGAAAAAAAGAGAGAAGAAGAAAAATGTGGAAAAAGGGTATCTTCTTAAAGGTACACAGTAGGAGATTACACTAGAGTACATAGAGACAGTACCATTGTTTAAGAAGCAAAAATAAATGGATTTCCGATTTCGGATAGTATAGTAAATACAGTACTATTTATTAAATTTAAATTATTTAAACTACGAGGAGGAGGATGATACCCTACTGTATAAAACGAGTATGATTATGACACCTTGGTGATTGATTGCTTCTCATCTTTCTCTCTGCTTTCCTTTCCTTTCTTTCTTTCTTTCTTTAAAAATAGGTCTTCTTTTATTTTTCATTTTATTATTAATTTTAATTTTAATTTTTTCTCCTTTTCTTCTTCTTTTCTTCTTTTTAAAAAAAAATTCAAATCCCATTTCGTGCCTATGATAATCCTTTATATATAAGTACAATACTGTATAGTAACTATTTTTAAATAATTTTTTTATTCAATGCTCTGCTGATATTTATTATAAAAAGATTAACTAACGATTTAGACTATAACGTTATTTTTCATCGTACAATATTTTTAAACTTAAGGTAAATAATATGAAATCTATTATTATTATTATTTTTCTTTAGTATTAATTAATATATAAATATATTATTCATTCATTCATAATTGTATTATTATACTTAATTATAAATTTAAATAAATTCTCTCCCTACTAATTAATTCCCAAATCCTACTATTCTATACTGTGACAATGTAAAGTTCAAATTTACAGTTTAAAATAAACTAAATTTAATATTTTGTACTTTAAATTAATATAAAGATAGCATTGAATTACTATATAAATCCAATCGAATCAACTCATGTTTTTATTTTACCGTATAAAAGTAGAATAAATATATGTACATATATCTATGCTATGTATATGTTAAAGAAAGGACAAATGGATTAAACTCATGTACTAATAATTATTACACTAAAACGCTTCAATTCCTATCTTAACTCCCTGTTAAGTTTAAATCCCGTTCCATCCCACTTCCAACACTATCTGCATATATATACTAATTTTAGAACATACCTACAAATTAATTTTGTTTTATTTATTTACCTACTATACACCTGTAATATATTATAAGTACAAAAACCTAGAAGACTTTCTATTAATTAATTTTTTTTAAATTAAAAAACAAAAGTACACCACTACAGTACAGGTTGAAACACCTAACACGCACGGCCGGGCGGACGAGGGGACACAAAGGTTGTCGGGTTGGTATCCTTCCCCACTTCCCCATCCCTCACACTCCTGCCAGACAGACTTTCAAAGTACGTAGAGAACGGAACGGTATCCAAAAGACGGACTGTCGCAAGAATTAAAACTTTATTTCGTTGAAACAAAACATTCAAAACAAATTTAAGCAAACCATATAAACATGCCTCGTGTACGCACCAAGAGAAAGAAGAAGGACCCCAACCGTCCCAAGCGGCCATTGACCCCTTACATGGTCTTCGTCAAGGAGAACATTAAGGCCGTCGCGGACTCCTTCCCAAAGGACACCAAGCGCTCCACCATCATCAAGAACTGCGGTGAGCGATGGCGCAAGCTCCACGCCAAGAAGAAGGAGTACTTCGTTGGCGAGGCCGCCAAGGACAAGGAGCGCTTCTTGGAAGAAATGGAGAGCTACGTTCCTCCCGCCCCAGAGCCAGCCGAGAAGACCGGCAAACGCAGAAAGAAGGACCCAGACGCGCCCAAGCGCCCCTTGACCGCGTACATGGCCTTCGTTTCGGACCACCAGCAACGACTTGCCAAGCGCCATGAACTTCAAAAGGACGTCATGCAAGAAATCGGCGCCCTGTGGAGGAAGACCACCGACAAGGACAAGAAGAAGTACCAAAAGAAGGCCGACGGCGACCGTGAGCGCTACAGGATTGAAATGGAGAGCTACGTCAAGCCGGAGACCCACCAACCCAAATCCAAGAAGGAAAAGAAGGACCCGCTTAAGCCAAAGCGCGTCATGTCTGCCTACGCATTCTTCGTCAAGGAAAAGCGCCCACAAATCGCCCAGAAATACGACAACAACTTCGAGAACGGAAAGAAGATCATGAAAGAGCTCGGCGCTGCGTGGGCCGAGGCCGGCAAGAAAGACAAGAAGAAATTCGTCGACAAAGCCGCCCGTGACAAGATTCGTTACAACAACCAAATGGAACGCTACAGGTCCCTCATGGCCCAGCCACAAGCCAAGAAGGGCCCGGCCAAGAAAGGAAAGAGAGGCAAGAAAGCCCCCGCCAAGAAAGGCGTGCGCAGAAAGGCCAGCCCCAACCGCAGAAAGGCGAAAGTATAAATGCCCAGGCATTGAATCCTTTCTTCCGGCAAGCACATGCACACCCCGACGTCCACCAGAGACCTTATATTACACCAAGAAAAAAAGAACAAGAAACGGCAAAAGCATTCCGTTGTTGCGTTCCCTGTGAACGTTGAAAGACGTGCACATATGCATCGTCCGTCCGCCATTCGATCGATCAACGCAAAGACTTCTTTTTGTGGAAGTTGTTTGTATTCGTTTGAAATCGGAGAGAGATCCAAACGCGATGATGAAATCCTTTTGTGTTGCGGTGTTGAAATGACATTTCATTTTTTAAACATGTACTTGCATATATATTGTTATTATATATTCCTATATAAATAGTCCTTTAAATTAACTTCTCCAATTCTCCCACCCTCCTCTGTTTTTATCTATTCTTCTACCATACATACCACTTTGACCTTGTTCTTTTTGAATTTCAAACTCTACCACAATTAACTACATTTCATTTCATACCTTTCCTATATATAATTATTTCTATTGCCCTAATTCTATCTCTATTTACTAAACTTCCTTCCTTCACCACCACTAAAAAAAACAATTATAAAAAAAAAGAAAAGAAGAAAGAATATTATTTTATACATATTAATACCACCAGTAGTAATAAAAAATAAAATCATCTCATCTTCTTCTGAAGAATAATGAATAGAGAGTGTTTTACTATTCCAACGAATGAATACATACGTTAAGATTAAGATTATACCGCACTGAGAGAACGGGTTAAAAAAATGCAACATGTATACATGTAAATATATACAATCATCCAGGCTATTCCTTACTTTTTTAACACAACGGTTTAAGTTTTTGTATAGGGCTTTCTCAAATGAACGCCGTTGGAATACCGGTCAAGTTGCTCCACGAAGCAGAGAACCATGCGGTCACGGTAGAGTTGAAATCCGGTGAAATGTACCGTGGGATGCTGTTGCGTGGTCAAGATAATATGAACTTAGAATTGGTGCAAGTTACGCACACTGCTAGGGACGGGAGAATCAGCAAGATGGAACAGGTTTATGTTAGAGGTAGTCAAATCCGGTACGTCGTGGTGCCAGACCTGCTGAAGAAAGCACCAATGTTCAGTGTAGTCAGTGACGCGGGGAAAAAAGCCCAGGAGGAATCGCTGCGTTTTTCAGGTGGGGCGAGGCGAAAGATGCATGGGAAAGGGAAATCACAGCCCGTGCCAAGTACGTAAGTTAGACCGTGTGAGGGGCGACTGAGAACGTTGGAACGCTGGAACTGTGAAGCGCACCCGTCCACCGTGCGGATCGATTGGTCGCCGTCGTGAGTCGCGCGTCGCGGGCCATCGTTGCGCCGCATCCGTGTAGGGCAGCCCGGAAGGAAACGGAAACGACACCCTTGTGCCGTGGGGTACGGACGGTAGTGTGGTAAAGTTAAGTTGCAAAGTGCATAATAATTTTTTTAAAGGTTTAAAGTTACATATGTACTGGTGTGTTGGGGTGTTACGGTTGCCTCGGCTCGGGTGACCTCTGCCCAGTTTACGCCCGGTGTCCGTCCACTCTGTCCTCAATTCCGCCCACCAACCCTGTCCCGAGGGATCAATCGCAGCTCCTTCCCGTGCTTCAAAAATACGCTTCCTGCGTCTTGCTGGGGGTTAATGCCTACCCCATCGTTCGTAATAATGGCACTTGTGCTAGGGTTTACTTTAAACTCTTCCGCGCAGTACTTCAATACAGCCGTGAACGGGGCTTTCTCCGGCACTTTGATGACACGGTAAGGAAGTTTCGGGTCGGACGCAAGCGTCACTTTAAACTCAACTTTTGCAACGGCAGC
>Ga0099797_100896_pt1 | contig 17296 bp, 7 predicted proteins | sample Uncmet_Sort48C_1_FD_89871 | JGI IMG/M metagenome (GOLD analysis project Ga0099797, IMG submission 89871) | Marine eukaryotic communities from CALCOFI LINE 67, Pacific Ocean - C012_Sort48C_1 | ecosystem: Environmental > Aquatic > Marine > Oceanic | place: Pacific Ocean: Monterey Bay | collected...
GCGGAAGCAAAAAAAAAGGCAGCGGAAGCAGAAGCAAAGGCAAAGGAGGAGAAGGCGGCGAAAGCAAAGGATGCAGAAAAAAAAGTCAAGGATGCGAGAAAAGTCGAGGCAATGAGGAGTTCTGGAAGACATAGGCGAAGCAACAGTAAGAGTCAGGTTTCTTTTTCCGAAGCAGAAGAAACAGGAACACAAGAAGAAGAATTTTGTGCTTGTGGATGTCATTATTTTCGTAAGGAAGCGAATTGTATGGTAGGTGAATTATTTAAGCAATTGAAGAGTTGGAAAACTTTTCCCAAAAGTTTGTTGGCATGTTTGGGATGTGCTGCAATTCATCCAATTTTGGGAAGTTTGAGTAGTAAACCGAGGATGAGTCTTGGATGTTGTTATGTGGATTTTGATATGGGTAAGAAACCGGTTTTTGGGAGGTATAAATGTTGTTCTGGTGGTGGTGGAGAAGGAACAGAAGCAGCAGCGACTACGGAAGCGACTACTAGCAGTGGAGACGAAACAGCAGCAGCAGCAGCATCGGATGATGCAGCAGGAGATGACGCAGGAGATAGTGAACCAACAGGCAACCTCCCAGCAGTCTTACAGATTCAATCAGCAGAGCCGAATCCTACGCAACCCGACCAGGACGAAACCGACCTGGAATCGCAACAGCAAACAGGAACCCCAACGATCACAGACGCCGCAGTGACAGCAGAAAAATCCTGTTACAAAACCTGTATCACAAACAAAACGAAATCCTACAACCCACTATCACCTTTTAACTTCTTCGCTTGCTTTTTAAACACAATCACAACAATGATTGGTTATTTTGGGTTAAAAAGCACTTATCCCAATTGTTGGACATTGGATTTACCACAATTACGCGCGAGAAACGTGATGGATTTGATTGGAAAGCATTTCGCAGGTGATGATGAAGAGTATAAGAAAAAAAATATCATTTGGATAGCAGCACATAGTGAATTTGCAAAAAGTGTATTGGGTGAATTGAGAGATTATGCGAGTGCGGTGGGTGAGTATAAGGATGTGGATGGTTCTGGAAAAGCATACGGAGATCATAATTTGTTGTTAAAAGATTGTCCATCAGGGAAATTGCAAAACGGTGCAATTTTTAAAGCAGATGTAAGCTTTAAATTAGACTCGAAATCAGGGAAATGGATATTGTATCATGGAATTCATGCGGAATCGGGTGAATATGGAGTGAATATGGCGGAATTAGGAGATAAGGAACAATGTAAAGCGTTGTAGATTCGGGCGAATAGTAGTGTAGGCGTTGGTATGCAGGGTGGATTGATGGATGGATGGTGTTGTGCTGGAGATATTGGGATAGTGGGATTTTTAATGAGGGTGTTGGAAAATTTGATTTGGAATCTGTGTTGATTGGGGTTTGATTATAGGTGGTTTGTAGTTATAGGTGGCTATTGAGGATGAGTGTGGTAGTTTTATAGCTCAGTTTTGACAGTAATCAATTTTCGCAATAATTCGCAAATTTAAGATTATACAGTATATAACTATTCGCAAATTCAGGATTATATGGTAACTGTGGAGACAGGCGCTCAATGAAAATTATAGTAACCCAAAATGGTAGCTATTCGCAATAGTTTAAGATGTAACGGCGTCAGTTTATTTAAGGTGGAATTTATTGGGGGACTTGATATAAAGCATAATGTGTTTGAGGATGTGTATAGTTGGGAGATGATGTACGTTAGGTGGGCATTGTGTAATTCTTCTTCAATGATTTTTTTGAAATAGAATGTGGAGCCGTTGAGCCGTTTCGGGTGTTTGCCTGCTGGGTGTCCTGATTTGTCACGGCGTTTTTCCTCGTTTGGTATCGGCAAAGGCCAGCATAATTTTACATCTTGTGTTTAGTGAAACTGTCAGTCTTATGCGAGTAAATTAGCGTGTACAGCAGTGTGTTTTTCGAGAGTGTATGTGGGTATAGTGGGAATTCGATTGGTCAGTGGGTGTATTATGTCTTAGTGGTCGTTTTGTCTGTGTTTGGAATTTGAATTTCTTCGATATGGATTGTATATTTTCATCTCTTTCTCTCCAAAAAAAAGCATAATTGCAGAGTTGTTTTTCCTGCGATTTTCGGATCGTTTGGAGTTGGATAATCTGACCCAACTGTGCATATTTATTGCAGCAATTTTTCTTTTGGATAATATTCAATAGAGATATTTTTGAAAATTTGATATAATTGTTGCAATAGCGATATTATATCTTTTTGTAAGACAAGATCATATAGTAGTCGGGGTTGATTTTGATCATATAGTAGTCGGTGTTTGATTTGAAGTAATATCAGACAACAACATAATCGACAGTGTTCCTACGGAGATTTGTTGAGAATAAATCATTAGATACTACAAGAATTCTCTTAGCCCTTCAAAAATTCCAACCCCGAATCATTCAATTTCTTCAAAAATCCTCCCCGGTGTTCTCCTAAAACCATGACGTTGTTTCAGAAACAGCCCTCTGGATTTCTCATGTTGTTCCTGTTCAAAGCAGTGGAACAACAACATATAATTGTAGAAGCACGTCAAGAATTTATTCAACCGATGGGTTCAAAGTCGATGATTCAGAGTATTGCAAAGAGTCAGACTGCAACAGCTCTGGATTTAAAAAATAGTATTAAAACTATGAGCAGCACGGAAGTTTCAAAATTTCAAAAAAGCGACCGTGCGGAGTTATTCTCAATGAAAACTGAAACAGCACATAGGAATTTGAATGATGTGTCGCCGGTTACTAGTAGTAAAACTGAGGGATTGAGGAACTGCGGCGTACAAAATCCACCAATTGATAGATATGAATTTTGTGTTGACAATCCAACAATTGATAGAGCTAAGCCTTATGAACCTCGATTATTCTGTCAACCAGGTTGTAAATGTTGGTATCGAAAAGTTTCAAATGACAAAAGATCTTCACAGAGCACAACAACGTTCGGTGAGTTGGTTCGTGATTGCGGATTTGATAAGTACGATGATGGATATGGAAATGTTGTAATTTCGGATAAGGGTATGAGTTGGCCATCGAAAATTGATTGCGCATATACCAAGTTATCTGGGTTATCGGAATCAAAAAACAATCCCGGCCTAACGGAAGAATGGAAATATTGTGAAGTAGACGAACGACCAATGACATTGATATATCAACGTCATGGCGAATCAAATTTTAATGCATTAGGACCATTCGTTGTAGGAGGACCTAGTCATATCAGTGATCTTTGGACGAACTGTAACAGTTTGTGTAATTTGTTATATTGTTTCGTCCTCCCAATCCCTGTACCTATGTTACGTTTTGCCTTAGTAGAACTAGGATTATGTCGTGAATGTGATGGGAGTTTGTGTTTCAATTTGGATTTGTTCAGAAATAAATACGAAGGTCCACCGGCAGGCAGTCCAAATCAAGGATGGGTTTGGTATTTTTCGAGTTTGTTTTGGCGTTCGTTTTTGAATTCAGGATTGACAATTGATGGATTACCAGTAGTGAAGAAACGATATGAGCATACTGTAAAAAAATGGTTAGGTTATAATGAAGGAATTCCAGCAATCGATTTGGATCGTGTTGCGGTCTTTGTGAGTCCGATTAGTAGAGCAATTCAAACTGCTGCATATACGATTATGTCTGGTGAAGATAAAACTGCAAGTAGCAAAACTGCAACTACTGCAACTAAAACTGCAATACTCCAACTGCACACATCATCTCAACCCTACACAGTGAATGGAAGAAAAAATCCTCCAGAATTGTATTTAGTACCGGATGCACATGAAATTCAATTTACACCAGGAGATGATCCAGACACAGTGGAAAAAATTGTCACAAGAAATCATTGGATATCAGAAAACACACTTGAAAAAAGCAAAGCTTTCCAACATGCATATGATTCTCGTCCAGATATTGCAGCTTATGGAGCTTCTTCTTCTCTTATGTCGAGTCCAGGCAAGCCTGATCCAGCGATCTATGGAATTGAACGATCTCCAAAATATAAACTATTAACACCCAACAAGGCAGAAGCACATGATACTGGAGCTTATTTTGATTATTTTAAACCACATGCTAGCGATGTTTATTTATGGATTGGTAAATGTTTATGTCCATGGAATTTTTGGATGCATTGGTTTAAATATTGGATATGTTGTAAATGTATTCCGATGGGAACTTCGCCGCGTGATGCGCAAATCTACAGATCGATGATTACCGGCATTCCATTGAATCTAGTAGGATGTGAATCATTGGAGAATATTTGGAGATTCTTGTATATACCGCCGAATATGATCACTGAATGGAACAACGGTTATTATGTTATGATGGCAACTGGATGGTTATATTATGGTTGGTGGTTCGAAAGTTTGTGGCATTTGGGTAGTAGTTTGTTAGCAAAGAAAGTAAAATCAACGAAGGAATGGAAAGGAACGTGTGGTGAAGGTGGGAAAGTATTTTATTGTACTCCATGTGTGTGTGGAATTCGGAAGTCAGCGGCCGCAGCATCATTGTCCATGAGGGATTCTGGAAGACCTTCGCGGAGCAACAGTAAGGAACAGGTTGCTTTTTCCCAAGCAGAAGAAACAGGAACACAAGAAGAAGAAGAGTGTTGCGCGTGTGGATGTCATTATTTTCGTAAGGAAGCGAAGTGTATTCAATTCAAAAGTTTGTTAGCATGTTTGGGATGTGCTGCAGCTCATCCAATTTTGGGAAGCATTGCGAATTCACCGAGGATGAGTCTTGGATGTTGCTATGTTGATTTTTGTATGGACAAGAAATCGGTTGGGTGTGGAATGTATAAATGTTGTGGTGGTAGTGGTGGTGGGGGAGAAAGAACAGACGCAGGAGCACCAACTGCAGGCGCAGGAGCAGTCTACGGGCCAACAGACGCAGGAGCACCAACTGCAAGCGCAAGCTTACAAATTCAATCAACAAAAGATCTCGAGCAACAAGTTCTTACACCAGAGGCTGAGCAAACCGAAAAATCAAAATCCTGGTACAAAACCTACATCACAAACGAAACGAAATCCTACAACCCACTATCACCTTTCAACTTCTTAGCTTGTTTTTTAAATTTGGCTTCAGCAATCCTTGGTTTTTTCCTAAAAACCTCCTACCCCAATTGTTGGACCTTAACCTTACCACAATTACGCTCGCAAAATGTCATGGATTTGATAGGAAAACATTTCGCAGGCGATGATGAAGAGTGGAAAAGAAAGAATATCATTTGGATAGCAGCACATAGTGAATTTGCAAAAAGTGTATTAGGTGAATTGAGAGATTGGGCGAGTGAGGTGGGAGAATATAATGATGCAGATGCTTCTGGAAAAGCATACGGTGCTAAAAATCTTTTATTAAAAGATTGTCCATCAGGGAAATTGCAAAACGGTGCAATTTTTAAAGCAGATGTAAGCTTTAAATTAGACGAGTCGGAAGGTAAAAAAAAATGGATATTGTATCATGGAATTCATGGTGAATCGAATGATGGTAAATTTGGTAAAAATGTAGCGGAATTAGGAGATAAGGAACAATGTAAAGCGTTGTAGTTGTGTTGCGGTGAAGGTGTTGAATTTTTTTTGAATCTTTTAGTAGTGTAGGTGTTGTTATGTTAGGATGGATGGATGGTGTTGTTAAATGCTGGAGTTGTTGGGGTGGGATTGTTAATTGTTGTTAATTGGGGTGAGGGTGTTTGGTTGAAATTTTGGGTTTGATGGTGGGTGTGTTATTTTGATTATAGGTTGGTTTGATTTTTGGGTCAATTGAGGTTGAGTCGTGTGGTATCAATTTGACTGAGTTTTGATAGTAATTGGGTGTTTATTGTTCAATAGTATGCCGTAGAAATTATAGAATTATAGAATGAGAAAATCAATTTTCGCAACTATTCGCAATTTGTATCCATAAATCTCTCTCTCTCTCTCTCTCTCTCTCTCTCGTTGTAAATGGTTTTTTGGGAGAAGTTTACATCGACAAAAAAAAATTCTGAAGGAAATCAATTATGGACAAGGTCAACAACAAGGTCAACAAATTATCACGCAATAACTAATTGTGTGTAATTGAATATGTGTATTGGAGTTTTTTTTTTTTAAAAGACTATTGGGATAATTATTTATAATTATCGATTGATTCATCACATTATCTATCTATACTGAAAAAAATGCGGCAGTAATAGTTGATAATAAGCTATGCATTGATCAAAAAAAAAATCTATCTATCTCGGTCGTATCTTACGTAGAAGCAAGCGAAAGTTGTTCCATATATATGATATGTCTTTTTTTTTTGTATTTTATATCCTTATACGTTATTAGATATCTACATTATTTGAAGAAAAATTTACAGTATGAAAGCAGATTACGGTCACATTCGAACTCTAGGTATGGTAAAAGCATCTCTTCTATTGGTATATGAATTTGCATCAAAGAATACTACAAAATTGATTCGTTGTTGAAAAAAGCCGCAGCTATTATTTCTCTCTCTCATATCAATCACAACGATATCAACATAATAAGTTATTATATCTTAGGTTATTTTTCCTCATCATCATTAGTAAGTTCTTAAATTCCAGTTTTTCGGAACTGTAAATTAGGTCAGATTCAGCAAGTTGTACATTATGACAAAAACTATATCTATTGAAATTAACATCTATTGAAACTAACATTATTTGACATTGAAAGGAAAACGCAAAGAAAAGCTATATGATTTTGTGGGCGAACATCCAATCTTCAAAAAATGTGATCACATTGATCCAATGTAATTTCTCACATAGCGTTCATGAAAGTAGTATGCAATGGGAATTATTCAACATTGCATGTTGAGTATTGGGATTTCTGTGCGAGACTATTAAGCTAAAAGCGATTCTGTGTTCGGTTGTGTTCGAGCTGTTGTGTTCAAGCTGTTGGATTAATATCAACAGCTTGAACAACATTGAGGCTAGCGAGAGTGTTGTTCAAGCTGTTGATATTTTAACTCGTTCAAGTTTCTTCCGTCGACAGTTGGTTCCGAGTGTTATTAATCTTCAAATGCACAAAGAAGATGCAGATATGGCATGAGTTTGTGAAATTATTTGTGACAGGTTGGAATTCCGATTGTTGAGATGTTATTATTGTTGTTGTTTGTTTTTAGATCAGTGTTTTCTTTTTCCACTGGAAAAATTTTGGAACGTTAATTGCATTGAAAAATAGTTCAGGATTCTCAGTGTATATGTATTTAAATGTATTTTTCCTAAGGTATTTTTAGTATGCAATTGATTTAGTTATCCGCCTCATATCTAATCTGATATCCATGCAGAGTGAGAGTATTCTTAATTTAGATTTTCCCATGACGTTCATCATGTAATTATATTTCGACAAGATTCGATTCAGGTCGGAAGTTAATGATCTGATTGTAGCACAATAATCAGTGTCTTCGTTTGTGATTTAAGGAAAAGATAATGCAGCGGTGTGTTATCAGTTTTCAATATTTGTCAGTATTTACAATATGAATGTCAGGATCGATTCGTGACAAAAGGGGACATAATCGCATCCGAATTGCATACCGTCGACTCGTTGCATAGTTAATATCGTCCTAATTTCCGGAGCATTTATGCAAAAAGTTATCAATTGCTGAAAAAAAGCATGACACCGTGGTAGCGCCTAGTAGCGAACCCATCGTCCGAAGCAATAGGTTGAAGTTTCCTCAAAAAAGCCGCTATCAACTTGTATCCGCTTGGCACAAGCCGTACCACCTTCCAAAATAAATTGATCTGCGTTGGAAAAAATGAATTCCTTTTCCTCATCTTCTTCCTCTTCCACCGGCGCAGCAGCCGCTCCAAAAGCATTACATTGCGACATTTGTGGTGGTCGATTTTTCCCAAGATCATTACCAATCCATCGGGAACAATGTATTCGAAAAAATGTCGAAAAATTAAAAGCTGGACAATTAGGTGAAAGAGAAGCGGAAGCATTTCAACGGAAGATGCAAATGGAAGGTAAAAATACTGGTGGATATAGTATGGTTGGAAAAATAAACAGCAATAGTAACAACTTTAGAGAAAATTCATCGAAATGGGATGACGACACAGGGATGGGTAACAATGATTACTATGATAGTTTTGCTCAAAATAGTGGTTCCTTTGGTGCAGGGGGGAGAAATAATAGTAGTAGTCAGCAAGGAAACCGTGGCGGTTCAAATGGCTTTAACAATGGTCGAGGAGCATCTGGAGGAGGAAGTCGGGGCGGTTTTGCGCAAAATCAAAGTATGAGTTTTGGGGAAAGTCAAAGTATGACGATGGGATCGATGGGCGGAGGTGGAGGAGGGTCCTTTGATGATGGTATAAAAGTTTTTTTGATTTTTGGCTATTTGTGATCAAATTTACAGAAGCTTTTTAAATAGGTGTTCAATTGTTCGAAATGCATTGTATAAAAAAATTTTCTCACCGTCTGTATCGTATTGCATAAAAATTTTCCATAAAAATTTTTAACATAGATGCCGCTGGACTAATACCCTGTTCGCATTGTGGACGAAGTTTTGCTCCTGATCGAATTGATAAACACGAAAGTATTTGTATAAAGGTAGGGAAGAAAAAACCCAGGAAGGTATGATTCTTTGTCATTGTGAAATATAGTTCGGGGTCTTTGATGATTTGAGTGAGTCAATTGAAATTCAAAAGTCAATAGTAATGCATTGAATCCACACGTTAATGCAATTATCATTAAATCCATTTAAATCAAAACCACATTGTTAAAGAATTAATTTAACAAAAAAAACACAAAATACATAAGGTATTCGACATTACAAAAAAACGTGTCGCAACCGACGGCAACGGTGAAACCCTCGGAGGTCCGCCCGTCTTTGGCGCCGCAGCAAAGAAACGACAACAACAACTTGCAATGCAGCAGAAAAGAGAACGTGAAAAACAACCTCCAAAACTCAATCGCAATTGGAAAGCCGAAAGTGAAGCCTTTCGAGCAGCAATAAGAGAAGCGAGATCGTTACCTCCGATGCCACAATGGGGTAGTGGTGGTGGTGGTGGCACAGGGAGAGGTGGTAGTAGTGGGTATGGACAACAACCATCATCGAGAAATGCGGGTGGAAGCAAGTCAAGACGAGGTGTTGGTGGTGGTTTGGTAATGCCGGGAAGTGGCAGAGGAGGTGGTGGTGGTTTGAGTGGTGGTGGTCCTGCAGCGCCTAGTGCGAAAGCAACGCCGAGTATTAATTTTGATTGAATTAATTTAACTGAAAATCTTTGTTGGTTGAATGGTGTTAGTTGAATGGTTTAACATCGCATGATTTGTCGATGAAGTTGTCAATGTCTGCATAGATTTAATATGAGTCGTCAAATTATCCCAACTGAACTGTCACGCGGCCACACAATGTGAATCAAAAAAACTCATTGTTCAATGACAATTTATTCCTCCTACACTTAGGTCCAGGAACATCGAATTTCGTACCCTGCAAAGTCTGTTCCAGAACTTTCGCACCAGATAGAATCGACAAACACACCGAGATATGTACGAAGCAGCAAAAGGAGCGTCAATTACGTTCTGGCCCACCGAAAGCAGGCGCGAGTAGGCAAGCTGCAGCTGCACAACAACCCGTTACTGCTACTAATAGACATCTACAACAACAACAGCAATTTGGTGGTAGTTCAAGCTCTAGATATGACCCGAGTCGTACTACGAATGCAGGTATGGGTCGGGGTAATGATATAGATTATGACGCATATGACGCATACGATCGTTACACTGATACAAATGCACAGCGGTCACAGCAGAGACAACCAGCTAGTAGAACTGTTGGTGGTGCCAATGCCAATGGCGATCCGCATGCCAGCGCAAACAAAGCCAATTGGAAATTTGATCCGATGACTGGTGAGAGAATAATGCCTGGTGGTGGTGGAGGTGGTGCTTCGCAGCGGATTAATGGTCAAAGTTTTGGAAATAGTCATAGTAGAGGTGATAGTTTAGATCGAGAATTGGCAATGATGGATCGTGGTGCATACGGAGGAGGTCAAAATCCAAATGGAATTTCGTCCCGCGAAAACGCCGGCCCAGGCTCAAAGAATCGTTTTAACACACGACCGGGGAGCGGTGGTGTTGGTGGAAGCGGTGGTTTTGGTGGTGGTGATATGAGTTATGGTGGTGGTGGTCATCATCAAAATACTGTGGGTACACATTCAAGGAAAGGCGCTGGGAAAGGAAGTAGTGCGGGGATGAGCGGTGGACCACAACAGCAAAATCGAGATCCGTATAACCGTGGTATGACTAACAGTAGTGGTGGCACTCGGAATACTGGGACTAGGCCTGGGTCGGGAAGACGAGCAGAACCAATGCCAACGAGGGAACTACCGGAATGGGGTGGTGGTGGTGGTGGATCTGAAAAAAGACATCCACTGTTAAGTAGTGGGAATTCATCGAGATTGAAACAACCAGGCTCCTCTTCAAATGCTTTCGGTGGTCCTGCTCCAAAACCTGGTGCCACTGGTTGGGGAAGAGAGATGGGTATTATGGTGGTGTGATTTTGGATTTTTTGATTGATTTGATTAAATTTCTAGTGTGGGATGATAATTCAAGACGTTCCTGAAAGCATATAATCATATAAAATCGAAATGCGAATTCGTCTAAAAAATTTTCACAAAACACAAAAAACAGCATCCATGGGCTCTGGTTCCGGTGGAATGTCATTGTCTAATGCAACTTCAAGAGATAATCCACTTGCTTCTAATGCTTATCAAATGGCAGAACATGCTAAACCTAGTGGAAGGCGATGATGTGGAATCGAGCATTTGATAGATGTGGAATCGAGCATTTGATAGCAACGCCTCAACGCCGGAAATTTTTTTTTTCAAAAGGCTCCCTCGCAGAAAAATTATGCATACATCTGGAGGAAGGTTCGTTGGTGGGTGACGAAAATTTGGAGTGGCTGATTCGTTCTGGCGCAATAAAGCTAGAAACACGATTTGCATTTCTTCGTCTATTGGATTCACGCCTCAGGTTGTTCGGGCCGATTCATTCAGCAGTGAGTCGGCGTGTCCTCACAATTTATATTTAGAAACTATACTATACCATCGGTATTAAAAATATGTGCCGCCGCAAAGTATAATAGAACTGTACATAATAAAACCAGTATGCGCATTATTTCGATAAATGCAGCTTTCAAACAGTCTAATTCAGTGTTGTTCGAGTTGCAGAACAATAGTTACATCGAAGTGATGTTGTTGTCATTGGAGTTCAGATGTCGTTCATACCGTTCGTCGGTGTATTGAGTGTAAATTGAGTTTACGGTAAGGATTTGGTGTCCCAATGACTAACAATGACATTCTTGAATATCCAAAACAAACATAGTCTTTATATTTCCCTTGTATTTTCTATATTTTATTTTTTTCACTTTTGTTTTGTGGTTCTTTCTTGACATAAGTTCTCTATTTTCATTCTTGACATCCTGTGATTCATCATGTTGAATTTATGTTTCTTGGTTGTGTGGGGTAGTATGGGTATCACATGATGATGTTGTAATTGTCGTCATTTTTTGGTAAATTTCGTCAAGTATGTCGTGATCATTGTTGTGTGTTTTCTTTATATTTTTGTCAACAAAAATTTTCGTTGTGTGTGTTTGAATTTTGAATCGATTGATCATATAATGTTGTGTGTTTTTTGTGTTTGAGTTTTTCCATTGGAAGATCGATTCTTCTAGTGATAAAGATGAAGCGAAAACGATGGAAAACATAATCACATGACCCGATGTAATCATGAAATTGTTTAACAATTTCAGAGATTTGGGATAGAGTTTTCGATACAATTTATCCCGGTATATCAGTTTTATCAACCCAATTGCCCCCAACTCGGAGTTGTTAAACCCTCAATAGTTCGATAACCTCATCATCATGAGTGGCAATAAGGGTAAAGGCAAATCCGGTAAAGGACCATCGCAAGATCTACAATTCGATCTTTTCATCAAGAATTGTAAACTTCAATATGGATTCCGAGACTATGCAGTAGCTTCTGCAGATGAGTTCGCCGGCCGTCAAGTCCAAGAGGAGATCCCAGAGAGTTCTCTCGAAAAAAATGCAAGAATAGCGATAGAAAACGGCGAAGATCCGGAGAATGCCATGGTAATCAAAACAAAATCTGATGCTAATGTAAAATCTTTAGCGGACGCTACTGATAAGAAAATGAAAAAAATAGATCCAAAACATTATCAACCGCATCAGTTATTCGCGGAAGTGTTTACAGCGAAAGGGGTTATGAGATTTCCACAACAGGCAGCATTTAGTACGAATTTGACGGAGAATCATCATTGGGTTAGTCCATTTATGGCTGTGAAAAATGGTGGTACAGGGACGATGACGAAATCATATCATCATAAACATTATGGTGCTGCGCATCATGGCGATGGACATCATGGTGCGCATCATCATGATGATCATGTACCCACTCACCATCATCATGAAGATGAAAATACCGGTGCAAGAATATCTTATCATGACGATCCAGACCAAACTCGGAAAGGATTGATGTTAGCTGTAACAAAATATGAATGGTTAAAAGTTCATCAGAAAAAAGGGAAAATCAAAACTACTCAAAGTACAAATCAAGCTTACAGTAATCGATTTTTAGAAAACAGAACAGATATCGATTACAGCACACATAACGCACGGATGCAAGACAATAGTTACAATCATTTTTTGAATAATTTGTTGAGGATCAAGCTCTATCATCAGCCTAAAATACCAGCGAAGGCAGGTTTTGCTGCTGAATTTTTGAAAAAGTTATGTTGTGGAAGTGATGGAGGTGTGGATTGGGAAAATCAGTCGTTTGGTATACCACAGGCGGATAACTTCACATATTACAATTTCGGTAACATCCACAACTACCATTTTGAAAAATCCAACGAAAAAAATTGCGGTTTGAAATTTCAACCTCCAGTATTTATTGGGAGTGTTGTTGTAAATATACCGTTGTTAATGAAGAAAGTGGTAAGAGATATTGTTGTTTTAGATTCGGAATTTGAGGAAATCGATCCTTATTTGAAGAGTTTTAAGAGAGGTGATCCTTATTTGAAATTGAAAAGAGGAGTTGAAGGTGGTGGTTTTGGTGGTGGAGGAGGAGGAGGAGGAACAGGAGGAGGAGTTCCAGTACCAGGAGCACCACTTTTAGGCAACCCTGCAGCGCAAAAAGCTGTTTCACCTGAAGACGTTATAATGAGATCTATGAATGGTGAGGAGGCTCTTGCTGCTGCAGGCGCGTTCTCTAACGTAACGGGTGCAAACAATAGCAATCAACAAAACTATACATTCACTTACAACACTACCGCATGTCTTATTTATACTAAAGGCTCTAGATACAAACATGTGAATAAATACAATCGATACCGATGTGGTGTAAACAGAAATCCGTTATCTATAGAAGAAGTCAACAGACCATATAGAGGTATGTTGTTTTGGTTAAGTAAAAGACTTTTGAGGGTTGAAGAAGACGGTGATAGAAACGCTGGTGGCGAAGGAGACGGTGATGAAATTGATGACGATTCCGATGAAAATTTGGAGGACGAAGCAGAACAAGATGAACTTGCACATTTACACGATTCAAAAACAACAGGTGCAGCAGCAGCAGTAGGTAAGCCATCACCGTTAACAGGTCATGCAAGAGAAGATGCTGCTGTGAAGGCCTCTTTGAATGCGGAAGCTGTGAAAGCTATGAACGCAACTCATACTGGTCCGACTACTCCTGGAGCAGAAAATCAACTACCATTTTACACTTCTGACTTATATCCAGTAGAAAACGAATCCGCTGTGAAAAAACTTAAAAAAGGAATTGATATTACAAAAGGTCATTACCATAATCCTATGGGTGTTGTTGTAACGCGTCTTACCACAACTGGTGCTGCTTTAGGGAAAGAACGAGTTTCGGTTACTGAAGTTGTGAAAGAACAAAATAAAGGCAGAGCGAAAACAGTATATCAACCTGGTAAAAAAGAAGAAACCTCTTGGAGTCAATTTTGTAAGCACATGGCAACAAAGGATTTAGATTTTGAGGATTTTCACAATACTTATGAACATAATGAAGCAGCAACGGCAAGTTCTCATGTTGGATATCTATCATTAGGTATTACTGCTAAGAAAAAGGTTTTATTAGATAGATTATGTGAAGTATTACATTCATTAATGATTCAAGCAAGTGGAATGCATGATCGTAGTATTGTTGAAGATAGAGAAAAAACACATAGATTATTTGGTTCGGGGCATCATAATATGCCAAGTCCTGTGAATGTGAGACGGACGACGAGAACGTCGGTGGGTAGTGCTGAAGAGGGGGAAGAAGAAGAGCAGCCTACTACTAGTAGTGCCAAAGGCACTAATAATGATAGTACTAAATCCAACACTAATAAAAGAAAATCTCGCCCTTCCATCCACGCCACGGAAGACAATAATGTTGAAACAATTGAATACAATCAAAAATCCGAGAAGAGTTTTGTTACTAGTAGTTCGAGTCAAAATCATAATCCTAATTCCAATTCTAACGCCAATATCAATTTACCACAACGGCATCTATTAGAAGCATTGATCAGTGCAGAGGATCTGTTGTTGAACTTTTTCAGTATTGCGAGTTCAGGGAAGATTGGATTGGTGAGGGGGGATTATGTGCGGTTTAGGGGGGTTGTTTCTGGGGCGGTTGTTGCCGATGGTCCAAGTGGCGGCAAGGGTACTAAGGGTAAAGGCAGGAAAAGCGTAAGTAAAGGCAACCAACAAACCGGGAAAGAGCTCCTCAATGATCCACAAACATTACGAGATGCAAATATCACGTCTTACAATGGTGTTTATGCTCTTCGTGATTACAAGGACAAAATTACACAAAGTGATTCGGCGGCTGATGCCGATAGACTGACCGAAAATTTCATTTCTGGTGGTGTATTTACTGGAGTGAATCATCGTGGATTACCGATTAGAATAGAGCCTCATAAGAATACACAAGATTCGATTTTGCATATAGCATTTCATTGTAGATTGCCAAGTGTTGTACATATTTTGTTAGATCCAGGTGTTTTTCGGGAGAGGGTTAGTGCTGAAAGTAGTGTTGGTCCGGTGACTATAACAACAGCAACCAAAACTACTGGAAGGAAGTCCCTCGCCACAGCAAATTTAACACCACAACAACTACAAAACGCATCCATCGTTCCAACATTTCTCCCATTACTATTAACAAATACAAACAAAAACGAAATGAATCCGATCCAATACGCATGTTCACATTTTGTTAATTTCAAATATTGGAAAAACATTGAGGGTGTGAGGGATGCTGTTACTGGTGAGACAAATACGGATGAAATTCATCATCACGCGGAACATTATTACGCTGCACATGGATTTGCAAATCGATATAATAGTGATGGTGATAATACTAAGGATGATGTTAGTGACAATACCGATGAGAATAAATCTGAATTCAAGATTTTGAATCATGGCACTTGTCAATTGAGTACGACACCGTTGATGTTGTTGGTTAATGCATGTTGTTACAATTTCTATTTTGCGCAAGAAGAACATGGACAATATTTTGTGAATACTAGTAGAGATTTGATTCTTAGTTCAGATGTTGGAAATTCTAGTAGTAATCCAATCAATCAAGCGAAAATTGATTTAAAAACTTTAAACAGTTGCTATAGTGTCTTTTCAATGAAGCGCAAGAGAGATGAAGGTGAGAATCAGTTGATTCAAGAGCATGATTCGAAGGTGAATAAGCTCTTGGGGAAGTTGAATCATCAATATTCGCATAACAAACCAGGCTCATTTAACGATCACAGTGCACTTTTGTATTACAAAGCCAAACGACAAGCAGCATTGTCAGGTGATGTTAGACAAAAAACCAACCACATCTATGCGCACTGTCAATTTGAATGTATGAGGGGGTTGTTATTGCATCATGTAGATCCGTTGATCGGAAGATTTGGGATTCGGAATTATAAGTTGTATGGGAAGTATATTGGAAATGGAAAATTGGATTTCAATGAGTACATTCAGAAACTCTACGAGCTAATGCTAAAATACACTAGGCGGATGAAGGAGATGGCAGCTTCCAACTCCGCAGATGCAGTGGCAGAACGTGAAGCGAAAATCATGAAAGAATTGTATACTTGGAAAAATTGGGATGAGGACGATGAAGATGATGGGGGAAGTAAAATGAGCAAAGAGAGTTTAAGAGATAAAGACACAGATTCTGGACAACAATCAAAATACTGGAACTATACGAACATTCTCAAACATGAAAACATTCCAATACTACAAGCTCAAATCCTAGATTCTGAGGGGAACCAAATTGATTCAAGTCCGGGAGCAGGGTATGGTGAAGATCGTGATTACGAGCAGACTGTCGTAAACAATGCACAAATCCAAGAGCATCAAACAACATTGGACAACTATTATTATGAATTGCTACAACCAGTGGTTAGTTCGTTGTTGGCGGAATTTTTTGAAGCTTTGGTTGGTGTATTTTCCAATACAGGGATGAATATGTCGGCTGTTAGTAATACTGCTAGTAATAGTAAAGGTGCTGGTGGTAATAGTAATAAATCCAAAAGTGTTGGGAATAAGAGTTTAACATGGCCTGGTTCTATGCAGAAGAAGAGTGCAGGGTTTAGGAATTCTTTAGCAGATTATGATTTAGATGAAAATGCCGGCGCAAACGAAGGAGGAGATGACATCCTAACTGCAAAACTCGCTTGGGATGAGAAAGTTCCCGTCGGCTCCAGTAATGCAATAAGTCGTTATGCAGAGAAAAGAAATAGCAAAATGCAGCAAAACTTAGGAGGCGACCTTGGCGGTGGTGGTGCTACGGGTGAAGCTGGTTCAGGGAGTCAAACCATGCTATCGCATTTAAACAAACCTGTCACCATCCCAACACCGTTCAAAATCAAAGCTAATTATCATAAACTCAGCATATTACAAAATCCAAAAGCGTTGTATTGGTTGTATAAATTTGATTTTGTCGGGATGGTGACTGGAAATGGTTTGGGTGATAATTTGAGCAATCTATTGAAACAGTTTGATCAAAATCAAAAATTTTCAACAGCGGTAGGAAGACGGAGATTCTCAGTGAAGTCAAATCGGAAAGTAGGGGAATTAATAGTTTCCAAACTCGAAATGAGTGGTTGTCTATCGAAAATGCAGTATGAAAATCTCAAACAAATTTGGGATCGTGCAGCGAATTTGGGAGACGAGCAGCATTCCGGGAATCCCGGTGGTATCGATAATCCGATCTCGCCAATTCATGATGCATTACTTTTGCCGATCTTGATAATGAACTGCATTTCTGGTGTAAGCACCAGCGACAATTCCAGTAAA